>Ga0307947_1000157_pt1 | contig 40852 bp, 45 predicted proteins | sample OrgLakmetagen232_FD_201840 | JGI IMG/M metagenome (GOLD analysis project Ga0307947, IMG submission 201840) | Saline water microbial communities from Organic Lake, Antarctica - #232 | ecosystem: Environmental > Aquatic > Non-marine Saline and Alkaline > Saline | place: Antarctica: Organic Lake...
AATACCATACACCTTAGACAACCAGAGCATAGCATGAGGCCTGCTTTTTAAATCGTAACTCTTGGCAAACTCAGAAATCCTGCTCTGTGCAGCCATGTAAGGCCGCACCGCATGTTCCTCAGCTATTTTCGGATTTATCCTTCTATCAGTGTAAAACACCTGAACTCAGGTTCTTGAAGTGTAGCATAAAATGAGATGTTTTCACTTTCTGGATTTCTCCGGTTTCTGCTTCCCTTCTCCATTCTTTTTATTCCTTGGATAACACAACTCTCTCTTTAGCTTACTTCTATTCTAGGTCGCTTCCTGCAAGGCGTTATGCGCCCCAATTCTCGACCCACGGCCCAGTGGGCCGATCATCTTAGTAAGTAAAAGAGCCATTCGTTCTGGACATATTATTTGTCACCAGGACATTGGTCACATACGCAAAACACTTTTCAGTGAATTGTTTGAACGAGCTCTTTAATCTGGGCGTGCTATTTCCATGCAAGAACTTACTTTGGATTTAAAGCATAGGATGAAGTGTTCGGAGAGATGCTGAGTTGGTGGACCCTAACATGCACAACGACTGATTGGCATGATGATATCTTCATGTCTTCTTGATATCTGGATACCTATGTCCAAACATGTTGTGCGCAATTCACGTTGAAAATAGAGGCAGCAATGTGGCTTGAAGGCAATTCTCGCGTATGTAACTAGTGGCCTAATGAAGATGTCCAAAACGAGGTGCACACTCTTTTACTCCGCCAAGACCATTGGGTTTGTGAGCTGAGGAAATCTCTCTCCTTTTTGTTTACACCTTTTTTATGACTTCCCAACAGCTCGCCCATATTTGCTGCAACAGGTCAGCATCCAACTTGCTCATAATTACTTTTATCAGCAGAACACACACTTATCTTTGTTTATGAGCTTATATATTCATTTGTGGCTAGACGAGACCAGCCGGCAGCTGATCAGCCAAATAACCTGGTAGAAGCTCCCCCCCACTGTCATCTGAAGATCTTAACATTCTTCAAGAAAGTGACATCTACGTAACTGAAACTTAGTCTGTGTGTACGTCATTATGTGGCAAGTGCACTGATAGTCCAAGCCCGGCAAAAGAGAGCATGGATGCCAACCAAATTGCCTACTAGTAGTACACTGACATCGGCAGCGCAAATGAACTATCAGAGCAAGGCCTAGATCTGAGAAACACTGCCAACAAAACACTGCCCTATTGGCAGCTACCGAACCTAACAACACATGCTTTGAAAGCCTCTTATTCTCGTCCCGACGCTATCTTATTTTTGCCTAGTTCTGTCTTCTTGGGTAACCACCCGCAACTCAGATTTCCAGCAGCTTGCTAGAAACAAGAAACTGAATCCAAACCACTGGGAGGTTCACCTGATTGAGTTGAAATTTGTGAAGACACTGGGCCTGATCCTCATTTTTAAAAGGCAAAAGCACAGCACAGCGTGCTTATTTCTAACCTATACAGACAGGGATATAGGATATAGGGAAGTCGAAGCTCTTCGTGATCCTCGTTGGAGCTATGGGATTATCTACAAAGATTACACAGACAAACCTCTGGCAGGCCTTATTCTGGACTACCATTAGATTACAACTCACACAAACTGAATTAATGATTATAAATAATCATTAATGAACACTCCATCAGACATGCATCTGCGCTCATAAAAACAAGGTATGCACTGAAAAACTTGAGCAACAACAGTCATGGTGTGGGTCTGGCCTACGGCACAACGCCCCCCTGACCCACACTAGTTTCTTTTTTGTGTGTTTGCGCGGCGGGGGGTTGGTTGTCTGGTGCGGGCACCTTAGTAACCCCCTCCCTATATCATGCTGGCTGTGTCATCACTTGTTTTCTTTTCACTGTGAGGACACTAGATGGGAAGGACCTAAGAACAAGCTGAACGCTGCAAAGGAACAGCACAAAGACTTGCCCATACCAGGTGTGCCCTCTCTATTACTTTTACCAACTAGGTGCTACACACAAATGATTAACATGATCTTGCTGGACTGTCCGCATGAACATCTTGTTAGCCTCCGCACACAGCACCGCCAGCTGGTCTTCCCACCTCAATATGAAGATAGTAGTCCAACTCGTTTGAGGACTTTTTTGAACCAACCTAGTATTTATAGCGTGGCCTATTTTGTGGCTGAGTGCCTAGCCCTTTTCCCTTGATTTTTTCTAGGATCTTTTTAGTTTGGTTTCAGGCTTTTTCCAAGCTTCCGCTCCGATGCCCCCAAGAGGCATATATAGCGGTGTAACCTTACCTAACATAATTTTTTACATGTTATGCATACGCAGCCTAGCAGTCTCACGCTTTGACTGATGGCTTACTCACTAAACTCTGTTACTATTACCAACTTCCATCCTCAGGAGCTGATATCAAGACAAGCCTGCAGTCCTTTCAATCCTCGTCAATTTTATTTTTAGTTGTGAAGTGCTTCCTGGTCTGTGCTTTCAGATCCAACTCTTGTTTTACTACCAATTTTGCTACCGGATTCATCTGAGCCTAGAGCATCAAAAAGCAAGGCATCTTAAAAAATGTTAGGTAGATAGCTAGTAAGCTGAACTCTTAGATGAAAACATAAGCTTGTCACTATTTACAAGGACTATTCAAATGATCACTGCGGGTAACAAACGACATCAATAATTGAAAGCTGACAAAACCTCCTTTCTATTGGCTTCAATGACATGAACCTGCTAGGCTTTCCAAAAAGACGAGAACCCAACCATGCAAGCCATGCATCGTCGCTACTCATTCTGCTTAGGCAGGTCCATTCAAAAGAAAAAGAAAAGAAAAAAAAACGCAGGTAGTGCAAACACTCCTGGCAAGGATTAGAGAAGGATGCGTTCAACCAGGTACGCTCACGCAATGCGGCGGCACACAGGAGGGCTACTCAAAGGAGGAAGCATGTTCACGTTTACAAATCTGACACAACACTTGAGGCTAATCGAATTTGTCTTGACATGCAGTCTTGCTGGACAGAGCATTTTCCACACATCTGGTTACAAACCAGTTTATTTTTTGCTTCCAACCGGCTTCACTGTGGTTGAGTGATAAATACCCATTTTCAATAATTTGAGAATTCTACAATACATTCCGCCTGTACTTATACATAAGTGTGCTGGAGTCCAAGAGCTGTGTTAACACCCCCGTCAGCTTTATCAACCCAGAATGGAAATAGAGCACAGTACGATTTCACTCAAGCAACCTTTATGCAGTAGCCCAGATCTTGATCACATGAAAATATGAAGATGATCCAATTTATAACTGCCCCTTTTTTTCTGCATCAGCTGCACTTGTCAAAAGACAACGACGCACACCCTTCTTTGAAACAGACATCAACACCAGCTCACATGATTTTGTTCTTCACGAGAAAAAAGTGCCAGTTACGGGCTGCACCAAGAACGAAGATGCAGGGTACCTTTCTTTCTTACCCTACAAAGAGGAGTGTGACCTCTGCTTCTTCTCACACAATACCTGGTACAAAACCAGCTCGAGCCTCAACTTCATGATTTCAACATGCTCTTCCCTCAGCTCTCACAACTACCTTGCCCACACTGCACACATACTTCTTTCCGCGCGCAGGTCCCCTGATCAGCTGATGCTGCACCCACACGACGCACCATCCGAGGGGGCTGCATGCTGCAGCGTTGGAAACTGTGTGGGTAGGAGAGGCATTTGACAATGTTTGAGAAATTGGGCTAGAGTAACCAGAAAGAGAAGCATCACACGTGCTCAACATTACCCATCAACGTTACCCATCAACGTTACAGAGTCTACAGATTTTACAGAGTAAGGCATCAGTAAAAACGTGCGACAGCTAGGCATCAACGTTACCCATAAACATTACCCATCTTTGTCCCCACACGTGCACCATGACCTCCCAGAGGCTCACATCAAGCACAAATCATTAAACCCTACTGAATGGGTTAGTTAAGGCAGAAATGTGCGGTGCAAGTGAGCATTGCTTGCTGAGCCTTAACGTTGTGCAAGACGCCACAAACTCACATTGCTGCTGCTTCCATCGCTGAAGCAGACTTGACCACTCTCTCACCTTGTCCAGTATGCCCTCCAGGCGTGCGACCACCAGGGACATGCTTGGGCGAGCAATGGGGTCTTGGTCCCAGCATGCGCAAATGAGCATCCACATCACGTCACATATGGACTTGGTGCGCTCTGGGCGGTAGCCTTGGGAGGCAGCTCTTGCAAAGTCATCTACAGAGAGGGGACACGTTGTGCAGATGACACGTCATATACGTGTGTGTGCGTGTGTGTGTGTGTGTGTGTGTGTGTGTGTGTGTGTGTGTGTGTGTGTGTGGAACAACCTGCGTGTGTGTGTATGTGTGTGTGTGTGTGTGTGTGTGTGTAACGTGTGTGGAAGCTCCCGACCCACTCCACAAGGGCTAGCTGTCTTTTGACTGGTGTTTTTGATTTGTTCGGTCAGAACAAGGAGCAGCGTATGTCCTGCCTACAAGCGGAGCGACAAAAAACTACAATGGTATAGCCTTATGGGTAGCAGCTAGGACAGTCTCTGTTTGACGAAGGACATCAGTTGATAAGACTACCTCTAGTGGCTAGCACTGGCAAGCATAAAACACACTTACTAAGGGTTGGCCAGAACCGTATATAAACACCGTATATGACCGTATAATTGGTAATTTCCCTGCCCAAAATACCGTATATACACCGTATATACATGTTCTGGCCAACCCTACACATACTAGACACATCCATGCGTATATATACTGTCCGTTTACGATCACTTCGGAAATTGGCCAGAAAATGAACTTTTTTATCCTTGGAGGCCTCTCCGTACTGAAGTGATAAATTAATTTTGTATAGTGGTTTTGAGGGTGAAAATTGAAATGAGCTCCAGGCGCGCCAGTGTGAACCCCCTGACCGGGTTCTTGAAGCCTCAGTTCCCAGCTGAAAGGCTGGATGCTCAGCATAGGGACCGTGAGAAGCTGCAGAGGGAGAGGCAGCTCAAGGAGCTGCAAGAGGAAGAGGCAAAGGCAAGGGGCGAGGCTGGGAAGAGGCCCAAGGGGCGCCCGCGCGGCTCCAAGAACAAGCCTCCACCCCTCACATCTCCTTCAGAGGCATCCATACAGAGTGAGTGTAGATGGCAAGTGTGTAAGAGAAGGTTCCTTCTCTGATTGAGGGAACCACACGTGCAGCCTCAGCCACAGCCTCAGCCACAGCTCCAGCCTCAGCCACAGCCTCAGCTCCAGCCTCAGCCACAGCTTCAGCCTCAGCCACAGCTTCAGGCATAACAAACAGCAATAGCAGCGCACAGGCAGCATTCACAGGGGGGCTCTCGAACTCAAAAATTAATTCCCGACAGGGCCCTCCTGAAGTGCCCACAAACTCGAAAAATAAATTCCCAGACTCCCTCACGAACTGAAATCGAAAATTAATTTATTATTTTGAAGTGTGGTCCTGAAGTGATCGTGAACGGACGGCATATGGTTCTGGCCCTACACATACTACACACACCCATGCTTGACACATGCTGTTGCCCTATGAGGGGGGACCGATGCACATCTTCACACAACACCATCAAGCCAGAAAAAGCTGTTTGCAGTATCTAGTATCACTGACGCGCCCACCTGCACTTTGAACGCCTGGGATGCCCTTGTTGACGTGCGTGAGGATGAGCATGCTGCGATTCAGAACCTGGAGGCAGCAGCAGGAGCACGTGTTGTTCACTTTCAGGTCAGGCAAGGGATGTGAATAAGAGCGCGAGTTGTCACTTTCAGTTCAGGCAAGGGATGTGAATCACAGCAAGTATCACTTTCAGGTCACAGCAATTAGCCAGGTCATTGCAAAATCACTTTCAGAGGCAAGGGATGTAAATAACAGCACGAGTTGTCACTTTCAGGTCAGGCAAGGGATGTGAATCACAGCAAGTATCACTTTCAGGTCACAGCAATTAGCCAGGTCATAACATTTATCTCTTTCAAATCAGGCAAGGGATGTGAATAACAGCACGAGTTGTCACTTTCAGGTCAGGCAAGGGATGTGAATAACAGCAAGTATCACTTTCAGGTCACAGCAGTTACGCAAGCCAAAGCTTTTATCACTTTCAGGTCAGGCAAGGGATGTGAATAACAGCACAAGTTGTCACCCTAGATGACATGCTCAACACAAAGCCTTTGAAATTCCACCCTGTGCAGTGACATGTACAAGACAACACCTACGTGTGTGTGTGTGTGTGTGTGTGTGTGTGTGTGTGTGCGTGTGTGATTGTGCGTGCGTGCGTGCGTGCGTGCGTGCGTGTGTGTGTGTGTGTGTGTGATTGCGCGTGCGTGCGTGCGTGTGTGTGTGTGTGTGTGTGCTTGTGTGTGTGTGTGTGTGTGTGTGTGTGTGTGTGTGTGTGTGTGTGTGTGTGTGTGTGTGTGTGATTGCGTGTGCGTGCGTGCGTGTGTATGTGTGTGTGTGCGTGCATGTTTGTGTGTGTGTGTGTGTGTGATTGCGCGTGCGTGCGTGCGTGTGTATGTGTGTGTGTGTGTGCGCGTATATGTGTCGTGTATGTGTGTGCATGTATCTGTGTGTGTGTGTGCGTTTCGCATCCTGTTTCAGTCTCACCTCATAGCACAGCACACCAAAGGAGTAGACGTCAGCGGCCTGGTTGTAGGGCTCGTTGTTGTAGATCCCAGGTGACATGTACATGCAGCTCCCTGTTTCTGCCTGTGCAAGGGTGAAAGCATGTATGGAAGACATCTTATCTGAGACAGTGGGAGAAGTCAGAGGAAAGGGAGACGCACTTTTGCAGCTCCATGACTCTATTTTGAGGCAGCTCCATGACTCTATTTTGAGGCAGCTCCATGACTCTATTTTGAGGCAGCTCCCTGACTCTATTTCGAGGCAGCTCCATGACTCTATTTCGAGGCAGCTCCCTGACTCTATTTCGAGGCAGCTCCATGACTCTATTTCGAGGCAGCTCCATGACTCTAATTTGAGGCAGCTCCATAACTCTATTTCGAGGCAGCTCCATGACTCTTTTTTGAGCCAGAGCGGAGGGAGAGAAGATAGAAAGCTGTGGTACTGTGGAGAAGGCAGTTACAACGATGTGCATTTTTAGGCAGAGCGGAGGGAGAGAAGACAGAAAGCTGTGGTCTGTGGAGAAGGCAGTTACAACGATGTGCATTTTTAGGCAGAGCGGAGGGAGAGAAAACAGAAAGCTGTGGTCTGTGGAGAAGGCAGTTACAACGATGTGCATTTTTAGGCAGAGCGGAGAGAGAGAAGACAGAAAGCTGTGGTCTGTGGAGAAGGCAGTTACAACGATGTGCATTTTTAGGCAGAGCGGAGGGAGAGAAGACAGAAAGCTGTGGTCTGTAGAGAAGGCAGTTACAACGATGTGCATTTTTAGGCAGAGCGGAGGGAGAAAAGACAGACAGCTGTGGTACTGTGGAGAAGGCAGTTACAACGATGCACATTTTTAGGCAGAGCGGAGGGAGAAAAGACAGAAAGCTGTGGTACTGTGGAGAAGGCAGTTACAACGATGCACATTTTTAGGCAGAGCAGAGGGAGAAAAGACAGAAAGCTGTGGTACTGTGGAGAAGGCAGTTACAACGATGCACATTTTTAGGCAGAGCGGAGGGAGAAAAGACAGAAAGCTGTGGTACTGTGGAGAAGGCAGTTACAATGATGTACATTTAGAGGCAGAGCGGAGGGCGAGAAGATAGAAAGCTGTGGTACTGTGGAGAAGGCAGTTACAACGATGCACATTTTTAGGCAGAGCGGAGGGAGAAAAGACAGAAAGCTGTGGTACTGTGGAGAAGGCAGTTACAATGATGTACATTTTTAGGCAGAGCGGAGGGAGAGAAGATAGACAGCTGTGGTACTGTAGAGAAGGCAGTTACAATGATGTACATTTAGAGGCAGAGCGGAGGGAGAGAAGACAGACAGCTGTGGTACTGTGGAGAAGGCAGTTACAATGATGTACATTTTTAGGCAGAGCGGAGGGAGAGAAGATAGACAGCTGTGGTACTGTGGAGAAGGCAGTTACAATGATGTACATGCAGCTCCCTGACTCAGTCAATGTTGAGGGTGGATAAAGACAGCGGACGCAGCCTGTGCAACAGTTAGAGGAGGTACGGAAGGATTACATGTTACATAATGAAACCCTGCACAAATCCGTGTGTCAGGGCTGGAGAAGGCATGGAAGGAAATATGCCACACAATGATGCCCTGCACAGATCCGTGTTTCAGGGCTGGAGAAGGCATTGAAGGATATATGCCACACAATGATGCCCTGCACAAATCCGTGTTTCAGGGCTGGAGAAGGCATGGAAGGATATATGCCACACAATGATGCCCTGCACACATCTGTGTGTCAGGCTACCAGTCGCGCTGGTCGCACTGGGCACAACGGCGCAAAAGCCCTAAAAAAAACCTAAACCCTAAACCCTAACCCTAACTAAACCCTAACCCTAACCCTAACCCTAACCCTAAAACCCTAACCCTAAAACCCTAACCCTAAAGCCGCAGGCAGCATCACAACGTTCATCCCAGGCCTAAGAAAAGCTTGTGTACCAGAATTACGAAAAGAAGGCAACGTGTGGTGTAGTTTGATGCTTGAGGAAGGGAGCATCAGAGATTGAGGTGTTGCCATGTCGAACGGCTCAGACAACATGTAAGTGTTTTTAAACGCTCTATTTTAGGGGGGCTATTAAGTATAAAGATGTTGCAAGGATGATGTCATGTGGGATCTCCTGTAGTAATATTTAGGTACAAGCCTGTTGAAAACTTTCCATATGGGAAGTTCGGGGATCATATGTGCCCTTGTTTAGAAAACCTAGGTACAAGCTGATCAGAAATGGAAATGACCTCCTTCAAAGAAGACACACAGTGTAAATACCGTTAGGTTAAAGACATATTGAAACTCCGGTGAGAGGGCATTGCGCAGTGCAGCGTCCTCGGCACTGATGCCCCCAGGCTGCTTGTCCCCGCTTTTAACCAAGGTGCTGGAGCGGTTGAATTTCCTCCTCCCGCCGCTGGTACTTCTGTGCTTGAAGTCGTCACCACTTGTGTTGGAGCAGATAGAGGTAGCCTTGTGGAGTGGAGTGCGGCCGACAGAGGCCATGCTCGCCAGGACCTGGAGAGGAGCCCGCGTGGCACAAGTGTGTGGAAAGGGTATGTGCGTGCACGAATGCCTTTGGCTGCTGAGTATATCGCCAGGACCTGGAGAGGAGCCCACGTGGCACAAGTGTGTGAAAAGGGTATGTGCGTGCACGAATGCCTTTGGCTGCTGAGTATATCGCCAGGACCTGGAGAGGAGCCCAAGTGGCACAAGTGTGTGAAAAGGGTATGTGCGTGCACGAATGCCTTCGGATGCTGAGTATATCGCCAGGACCTGGAGAGGAGCCCACGTGGCACAAGTGTGTGAAAAGGGTATGTGCGTGCACGAATTGATAAATTGAAGAAACATGCCTGTGCAGGAGACCATTGAACTGGGAACATAGATGTACAGACCCATTTAGTAGGTGGATTATTTGGTAGCTAGCAGGCCGTGATCTGGGGAGGGAAACAGGTGATCTGGGGAAGGAAACAGGGTGATCTGGGGAAGGAAACAGGGTGATCTGGGGAGGGAAACATATATGTGCTACGCATTTTTTGCATGGTTGCAGGGGGTTTGGGTTGGGCAGGGCAAGCAAGCAATTGATGTGCTATAACATTGCCTGCAAAGGTTACGAATAAGCCAAAGAAATACATAACCCATCAGGAGCAGAACCAGCCAATTTGCCGTTATTGATTGCCTGTAAGTAAGCACTGCTAAGTAAGCACTGCTAAGTAAGCACTGCTTGCATGCCATAAGTAAGCACTGCTGAGTAAGCACTGCTTGCATGCCATTATTGATTGCCTGTAAGAAAGCACTGCTTGCATGCTGATTTCCGCGCTGGAGCGACGGACGAGCCCAGTTCTACCTTGAAAGTGCTGCCGCATGAGAGTGATGGGTGGTGATTGCGGGCAGAGACATGCAAGCCCATTTTGGACGGAGACTGGCGGACGAGATTTGGACATGAGTGTAAAGTCCAATTTGAACTAAGGAGCAGTTCCAGCCAATCACAAAGTGAATCCATGACTTCCCCCTGCAAGTTCAAGGTCGCGCTCTCGTAGGCATTTATGACGGGATCATGCGTAGCAATGGTCTGCATCACACCCACGCAATGAAATATGTCATTGGGGCACTTCTCTGCACGTCCTCTGTTTGAAAACTCTTGAGTTGCGGCCTATACACTGCATGCTGGGTCTCAGTGACGTGGCAGACTAACTCTGAGGGATGAAGGATTCTGGCATGGGCCAGTTTGTGTCTTGCTTTGCTCGTGCGGATCCAAGATCGTGCGGATCTAAGATGAGCTGAGGAGCCCAGGAATTTCTATTGTTCCGCTCGTGCGGATCTAAGCTCGTGCAGATCTAAGATGAGAATTTTCTATAGTTCCGCCAGATGGCTTAACAGCATTTCTCACCACGACTCTGAAATTATCATCAGAGAGGGTAGAAGCTGCGAGAAAGTGTGATTTACGGGCTGCACCGTTGGCATCCGCCGCTGGAGGCGCCCTGCAGGCTTATGACCAGCGGCTTGTCAATTGGGGCTCAGTTGGGGCTGCTTGTCAGTCTAATTTGCCAACCTACCCAGGCTATGTCGTAGTGTACCTTAGAGTGAGGAGAAGCTTTGCATAGGTTCAGTGCTGCACGACACGGGACCCTTTTCCATTCCCCAATCCGCACAACCCCATTCGCGCAACCCTGACCGGAGGCAAATCAGGCAAGCTTAGTACTTGTCCATTCATAACTCTGCTGTTGAAGGCTGAGAACTTGCAGCCCAATCAGACGCACCTTTCCTGGAGCTGGGCTGGCTGGAATTCGCCACACTGGGCTATGGGGATTCATGGAGTAGGGGCTCAAGGGGTGTGACTTTTGGCTAAAAGATGGCGCTGGCCTCTCTCCGTTGACCAAAGAAGAGGTAAAGCCTGCAGGACATCAGCAATACACACAACACGCCGAATGAAATAAACTGACACATTGCCGCACACATTGCAAGAAAAGCTAGCAAACAAGGACAAGTCATTTCCATTCGTGGCTTGTCATGGACGCTCCTCATCGACATAAGATGCAGCTAGGATCACCTGGGCATAAGCCAGATTAGAATAGGATTGCTTTCAAGCTCCATGCACACTCTGTACCACACAGGCCCTTTGCAGCATCGTGTATACACTTCTCTGTCAGCAGGAGCCAGTTCCAGGCCAAGACAGCTATCCTCCTGACTCCCACTGGCTCTCCATCTTTTACTAAGTCAAGGAGCCCTACACACTCTCCCCTCTTCTCCTCCTCTTTGTACCCTATCCTTACTTCAATTGAAAGCTGAAGTTATAGAGCTTATTTTGGTGAAACATTAGACCGAATAAGCTCTGTAATCTAGACCTTACAAGGGGTCCTTATAGAGCTTATTCGGTGAACATTAGACCGAATACACTCTATAATCTACACCTCACAAGGGATCCTGGTGCCGCTTCTTATTTCTTATGTGCTTATCAAGGCAACAATGACAGCAACCAATGATCACTTGGTCGGGGCAGAGTTCACACCTGGAAGCTGAGCTTCTGCTGCTTGGCCGATTATGCTCTTCTCCCTCGGCCTGGAAAGGCATGCCTTTGCCTCTGAGGCCCCCCCATTCTCCTGAGACAACAAAGAGGCAGACAGGAACCTGCGTCTTGCTTCTCTGACAACACCGTATTTGAACGATGGCAAGCACAGCAGTTTCCGCATGGCTGTAAGGGAGGCTGTATGAAAGATGTCCTTTGTTGGAGAGGTGCATAGATGAATGCACCGTTCATACGACACGCATACCTAGGGTTGGCCAGAACCATACATTCATAGGTATATACGGTGTACATACAGTATCTTTAGCAGGGAAATCACCATACATTCGGTCAAATACGGTGCAGATATATGGTTCTGGCCAACCCTACTCATACCTGGTCGAGCAAGGTGGCCCACCCAGGCCCAGTGGGACTAAAGTTCATAACTGGCAGAACAATGTCGTCGTCGTGTCCTGGCCCATGGAGCTTGGACTCCCCTACAGTGGGGATGGCAAGGGCTTGGAGTTGGCAAGAACCACATTCGAGTTTGCAAAATGTATTTCTCTTTTGGCAGGAAGGCCTCTTCAACACAGTCACACACACAGTGTTTGTACATTTGTATGTGTTTTGAGCACATGGTCACACACACAGTGATGTGCACATGGTCACACACACAGTGATGTGCATTTGCATGTGCATTTGTATGTGTTTTGTGCGCCATGTGACACGGGTCTCACCTTTCAGCCTGCAAACTACCGATCTAACTTGCATAAAAACAACAGGGCCAAAACGCAACGCAGAAACGTGCATGAGCGCAAGAAGTCAGGCTGCTGTGGCGCCTGCCTTGAGCAAAGGCACCCACCATTCAGTGCCAGATACTGGGTTCAGCAAAACACGATGGCCACGACCAAGTACTAGCAAAACATTCTAATAGTGTTTGGCTTTTAGAAGCCCTTGACGCTCACGCCAGGCCATGCTCTGTACTAAGGAGAACATATAGAGCCATGCCCCCCACATAACAGCCTAACCCACTGCAGTAGCTCGTCCCTCACTAGCTTGATTCCAAACATATGTCACCCTGCCTTGTACCTGCAATGGGGATGGCACACGTCTGTGGAAATGGGGGTGAGGCGCGGGTTACGGCGGGCTTGCAATGAGGAGCCACACGTCTTTGCCAGCCCCCCCACATCTTCTGGCGCGGAGTGTGAGCCCACGGCATCGGCCACGGAATTGGCCACTTCGATTGTGGAGAAGGCGCTGGCTAGTTCGGCCGAGGGGAAGGCCAGGATGGGGACGTCTTTGGACTTGGTAGAGAAGGCATGGGGGTTGAACGAGAAGCCTGGCGCTACCTCCTCCGGGCCGTTTGCTGCGGCACCCTTGAGTTGGTGGCTGAGTATGGAGCGTGGCAACTGGATGGGACCAGTGTGACCAGTGTGAGCAGTGTTCTGGTCGCCCTGAGCATCACTGTGGGAGGAGCTGGTCTTGTTGGGAATGGGGGGGAGGAAGGGTGAGGGGCATGCATTTCCGCCTGAATCGGTTGGGGTGGTATTCTCCGAGGAGGGGAAGTCAGTGTCAGCCCCGCCGTCTTGGGCCAGGACGGCCTGAAAGGCCAAATTTGTTGTGCGTGTTACAGCCTAACCGTCACACGTTTTGATTGATGGCTAAATCTGTAGCCTCCCGAACCTCTGTTGCGCGTGTTGTGGTAGGGCGGTGTCACCTTGCAGGGGTGTCTGTGAAAGGACTCTGGATAGCATGGCTGTTCATGACACAAGGGGGGGGAGGGCACGCAAATGAAAGCTCTGGTTCCCAATAAGGGCTGTGGTTACAGACCAACCACCCAATACACAACAAGCCCTATTTTCAACACGCTATAGTAACCAGGCACTCACCCAGCTGGCCCCGGGACCACGCTCATTGCATGAGGTGGCCATATTCAAAGCGTGCTGAGCAGCTGCCTTACGTAATTGCCTCTCGCCCTGTGAAGGCAGAGCCAGATATACAATTTGCAAAGACGCAACACGAGTTTGTGTAATCGCAGGGCAGGGGAGGGTGCGCAAAAAGCAGCTGCTGTGCGTGGAGGCCACACATTTAGTTGGGTAAGAGGTAGAGTACATGAGGGGAGGGTGCGCAAGGGGATGCAGGCCACACATCTAGTTGGGTAAGAGGTAGAGTACATGAGGGAGGGTGCGCAAGGGGCATGCTGCAGTGCATGGAGGCCACACATCTAGTTGGGTAAGAGGTAAAGTACATGGAGCGTGGAAGTGAACAGGCAACTAAGGAGGGGTGGCTGCGATGCATGGAAAGCCGTGTCATAAGCGGAATAAGGCACGCATATTCACATGCATGAAGGTTTCGCATGCATGGAGATTTTGCATGCATGGAGAGCCGTGTCATGAGCAGGATGAAGCATGAAATGGGTACAAGGTTTGTGGAGCAAAAGCGCACAGTGGGGCCAAGCGATGAGATGGGTATCAGGTAGCCCTGCTGAAAAGACCATTTTTACGCTGCCAGGCATTGCTCTCGCTCCATCATTGACGCAATACGACATTATGGGCAGCAATGCAAGACAAAGAAACATGATGTTAGTCTAGGGTGCTCAATAGGCTGATCAAATAGTTCATGCTGCAGTAGCATCTAACAGGCAAAGGACTAGCATTCAACCAGCTAGCTTTCGTTACAACCAAGTTTCAGCAAGTTTGGGAGCGCATCCGTGCCACTTCCCAAACAATGCAGATAGGAAAAAGCTGCAGCACACACAATTACCACCCACCTGACCCATCCGTCCATTGCTCGTAGATCCAGCCACATAACCATCAGCCTGATCAGAAAACGTGCTCTCTAGGGCAGGGCGGGATATGCGCTGCTGCTGTAGCATGTGAGGGTCGTACGGGCTGAAGAACACCTTGGATGCTTTCTTTGCGCTGTTGTCACGCTCAGGGATGCTATCATTCCGACTGGGTACGCTGCAAGGCAGCGCCTGCTGCTGTGCATGGAGCACCACTCCAGCGCTTGACACTGTTGTTGGCTGTGTGTCCTCCCCCTCCATTACGGAGTTCAGATCTGTGTGGAAGTTGGACTTGCGATGGCCTTGGGGGCTTTGCGAGCCTTTAGTAGCGTGCGATGCACGGGGAATGGTGCTGATTGTTGCGTTGTTGTCCACAGTGCTGTCTCGCTTCCGACTCCTGAGCATGCTTTGCTTCAGGCTCCTGTCGAGCTTCTACAAAAACAGGAGTGGTTTAACGGAAGCTAAGCTGGGGTTTGCTTGAGGCTGTGAAAAGTAACTTATTGGAGAATACAACATGCTGTCAGAACATGTCCAAACAGGGCAATTGTTAATCGCTCTACCAGGCTTATGCAATGCAGCCGTTTCATGACAAAGGATACGAGCATCACCACTACTACCTAATGCAGGCATGCTTGGCTGATGACCAACCAGCGGCCTACCAGTAAGAGATAAACAAGCATGCACTGGGAGTATTTGTGTCACACAGCCACATGGGAGTATCTTGTCGCACAACCACATGGGAGTATTCGTGTCACACAAGCACATGGAGGATCACACAACAAGATGCGATAGCCGATTACCTTCCTAGTGTGCATGCGACATACAGCACCAGGAGTGCGTTGAGCAGTGTTGCAGCAATTGCTAGGCTGGAATACCTGTGCAAGCTTTCTCTTTCATAACACAACAGTTCATATTGGGATGTATGCCTTCAGCTGAACAAGCCAACATATTCATCAATCCGTACCACGTGAAGCCCAAGGTCCGCGATTTTAGCTCTGATCCGGCCACCTCCTTTAGAGGTCAGCAGCACATTCTCCTGGCATTCACATGGCAATCACACTCACATTCTCAAGCATGCATGGGTGAGCGAGGGTTCAAATGACAGCGGTAGGGATCGTGTCAATTGTAACACAAATTGCTTCAGGATAAGACACTTCTTCTTGCCACTTAGCCTTGCCACTCATGCCCTTGGCGTGCATGCAAACGTGTGTGTGTGTGTGTGTGTGTGTGTGTGTGTGTGTGTGTGTGTGTGTGTGTGTGTGTGTGTGTGTGTGTGTGTGTGTGTGTGTGTGTGTGTTTGTGTGTGTGTGTGTGTGTGTGTGTGTGTGTGTGTTGTAAAGTATTGTGCGTGTGTGATAACCAGAGTAATATCTAATGCAAGGGATGATGACGCGTTCTCAGATCAAAAGTGATGAACTGACGAAGTACCATGATACCATGAGACAGGGCAGGGCAATTGAGCAAGAATGTGTGGTGCAACTGAGCAAAAATCTAAGAAGGAATGCCAGTCAGAGAGCACATACACACCTGCTTCACGTCTCGGTGCATAATACAGGGTTCTTGCGAGTGCATGTGGCATAGCCCCTTCGCCACGTCAAGCAACAGGAGCAGGGCATCTTGATGGCTGAGTAGCTGCAACAACAGGGCAATGACAGCAAAATGGTTTGCTGTAGCTCGCTGTCCACGCACACCACGGAGAGCCACACACACAAACAGTGCAATTACTTTCAAGAAATAAAAGGATCTACCTACCTGCCGGTGAGGCTCTATCATTTGCTTGAAGATGAGACGTGCGAGAGACCCTCCCTGCAAAGATTTACCAGTAAAGGTGTGTGTGTTACATTTGTAATATCAACAGTGCCCATTTACATGTACCGCTCCTTTTTATTTTTTGCTTGCAACAACGAGCCAAAGAGCAGAGCTGTAAAGCAAAGTAAAAAAGCGTGCCCCACCTCCATGAACTCCATCACCATTGTCAGGGCTTCGTTTGGATGGTCCTTGCATTTTACGCCGGGGGTGGAGTTTCCAGGGATCTTCAGCACCCCATGGCACTGAACAAGGTTTGGACTGCAAAAAGAACAGTTCGAAAGGAAGAATGCACTCAAATTACTTGTATTTGGCCGTAAGTATATGAAGCAGGACGGAAGCCCTGCTTGCCAGCGAACCCTGCCTGCTTGCATACTAGCAAGGGTGGGAGTGTAGATTGCCGACGTAGAGTGCCACGTCTTTGACAGGCACATGGCGCATGGTCGCACACGAACATACACATACAGATGATATGCGCACACAATACTCACTGCTTCAAAGATTGCAAGCACAACGCCTCACTAAGCATAAGCTCCTCATCACGCACGCTATTTTGAACACCTGAGTGCATGATAAAGTGAGGTGCTTCAGCGTATTAGTATTGGATTAGTTGTAGGTGGTGAAGACTTCGGGCAAGCGTAAAAACAGCAACGTGGCATTACCATCAAACTCAGAACGGAAGACCTTCAGAGCAACTTGTTTGCTCGTAGATGCAACTCGTTGTTCCCCTCCTTGAGGTGCCTTTGAAACCGGTTTGGCAACAGCAAAGTAGACGTGCGCGAACGCCCCTGACCCAGCGTGATGCTTAATCTGCAAGATTTTTGCTTCAGCATGTTTAGTTACCAAGCAATCTGATAAAATTTGAGGCCACAGCATTTAGCTTGCAGGTGTGCCAGGCTTTGTTCAGCCTTACCTGGTAAGGAAGTTGCCTGCAGGGCACATCGCCCAGTGCCTGTATGGATACGGGTGTGATGATGTTGCATAAATGAGCTCTAACACACAGCGTAAAAAAGTGTCAGGTGCAATTGCTGGTCAGGTGCGCCTTTTCATATGTCATTGCTGCGGGCTTGGCTTCTTGGCGTGAAAAATGAACACAGGGTGTGCTCAACACAAGTCCAGAGTCTGTTGGATGGGGCCAGTCCTCACCAAGTTGAGCGCCTTGTCCTCCAAAACCTGGCTCCTGTTAATCGTCAGGGAAAGCGAAGGGTAGTTCATTCGCCCTCGGCTTCTCGCCGATCAAGCCCCTCCGCCCATTCTTGTAACCACGCTGCACTGCTGCCTGGACGCAGGGGACCTGCCGCGCTCGGAAAATGTGGCTTCAGTTGTGGACCCAAATTGTAAATTGGGCTCCCCTCCAGTGTTCCCTCGCTTCAAATTAATTTTTCTGGAAATTTGAACGAGACTGATTCCAACCAAACACACGAGAGCGAATACATCCGTGTATGTACCCTCTGAGCTTTATTTATGACAATTATGAATTTTTACAATCACCCTGACAAAATCCCGGTTTACCCGTTCTGTCAGCTGCTGTTCACCTGACAAGTGCTAAGACCTGCAGTCCATGAACTTCCTGCAGTCCTGGGACATAGAAAAAGTTGGTGGAAAGCTAATTTCTCAACTAGATGAATTCCCCACGGAGAGAGAGAAGCCAGTTAGGGGCCGGGGTGCTACCTCGGCTCACCTCTCCAACAAGACCTTCCAAGCTTGGGAGGAGCTAGACTTTGAGGCACGCAGCGTTTGAAGTGCTTGTGCTTGCACACCTCGGTTGTTAATAGTATGCGTTTCCTGCATCTTTCAGGCCCGGAAGCAGGAATGGGCGGAGCTGTGTGACCAAATAAAGGCACAAGAAAAGAGCAGTAGTGCATGGCAGCAAAGAGCCAAAGATTCTGAGTACCATTTGCTGCGGACGTGCAACATGTTGCTGGGACTGCCGGACCCCCTCCCTTTCCTCGCATCAACTGCTGCCCTGTCTTCCAAAGTTGCAGGTGTGGGGATCAATGTCCTGTGGCTGCTTTTGGGTTGGGAAATTGCCTGCACATAACTGCACGTGCTTGTGGTAGAACACCAGCCCCTCAGTGCTTTCACTGCTAACCTTCTTTTAAATGCATGCCAGAGGTGGATGCCAAAAACAGGGAGCTGCAGGCAGCAGTTGATGCTGCTGCAGCTGATACTACAGAGATATCTACGCTCGTGGAACAGCACCGGGCTCTCACGGCTGCACACTCGCAACTGCAGGTGATTCTGTTTGAGGCAGCTTGGTTGCAAGCGAATTGATGACAGATAATCAAAGCAAAGGGCCCAACTTTTGTCAACTGGATTAGATAATCAAAGCAAAGGGCCCAACTTTTGTCAACTGGATTCTAGACAAGAAATTCTACTTCAACCTGTCTAAATGTGCTAAACAGGAGGCTGTAACCTCCATCCCTCTTTTACCCTCCTTTCATCCATTTAGCCTAGCCTAAACCCTAAACCCTAACCCTAAAGTGCTAACCCATCTATAGTAAGTGCTAGGTGTTGTCAAACCTGTAATTTTATTGCATTATCTGTAAGCTCAGGCCCTGTGCTCACACCCGTCACGTCACAGGACAATATGGCCGCGAATGAGGTGGAACTGGTGCAGGCACGTGCAATGGCAGCAGAGGCAACTGGGATAAAGTCAGATGCTGAGGCACAGTCCGCAGAGATGCAGCGGTTGCAGGTAAACCCATATGATGACCACACTCTTAGGCTGGAATGTGGGTGTCAGTATGCACCTGTTGCAAAGCAATTGCTCTATCATTATTGAAGTGAGGGAGGGGTTAACGCACCTGGCATGTTTTATGGATGCCAATTGCCTGATCTGATCTGAGGCCTTTATTACCTTTGACACCTTGCCGGTGCACAGTTCATCAGGATCCTTGTATCAGATTGCTTATCTGGCAGGTGTCACATCCTGCAAATAATGTTTGGTTCAAAGCTGTCTTTCCCCTTCAAGCTTGTGCAGTTCCAGCGCCAATTCACACTCAAAACCCCCCAAAAAGGTGCTCCCACTCCTATGAACCTAGGATGTGCTGCGTGCGCTACGATTGGAGCATGAGCGTGCACAGTCCTCCCTGTTTGAGTTCACCAATGCCCAAGATCAAGAATCGGGGGGCAGGCAACGAGAGGTGGGGTTGCGCCTTGCTTTTTGTGGTCCTTGCTAGACACTTTTTTACAAGCTGGACTCCGCCCATAATAAGCTGGACTTGTGGGGAACCGTGGCACAGCTGTATCATCTCCTTCAGATGCCTTCGTAACCAAGGACCAAGCTGACGAGTTTACACCAAGACGGTAAAATCAACCAGCTTGCGTCAGAATCGGTCAAAAGTCCTGTCTTTTATTTCCCAAACAAAGCTTTTTTGAGGGAGACAGAGTGTACCGTGGCTGATGCTAGCAGATTTTCAAAATAGTGTGTATGGTACGCTGCTAGGGATACCACACGTTATTCCCAGAAACCAGAGACATTTGCTCTCCGCCCAGATGGAGCTAGCAAGCCAAAAGAGCTAAACAATATCTCCAGGAAACAGTCGTACAAGCGAGACAATTTGCTGACACAATCAACGCAGATGGAGCTAGCCAACGAGGAGCTTGAGCGGGCGCAGCAGCGTGCCGCTGAGTTGGCCCTGGAGCGAGACTCCCTGGTGCAGCGTTTAGAGGCAGCACACGAGGAGATTGAGGCGGTGGCAGCGGCCGCAGGGATGACAGCAGAGGAGGAGGGACAGCCACAAGGCAGTGACGAAGGGCAGCAGCAGAACAAAGAAGATGGGTTGGGAGTTGTTGAGGACGGTGGGAGAAGGTCTGCTGCAGTTAGCAGTGGAGGAGTTGGATCACGGTCAAGGTGGCAGCGGAAGGGGAAAGGAAATGGAAGGGTCAGTGGTGAAGGAGAGGACGGGGAGGGATTCTGGGAACGACAGGTGGGTGCGTGGACCAAGCTATGTCTGTGCAAGCGTGCAAAAAGGTCTAATATTTTGCCTGTTTTCTGGCTGTTCAGCTGTCTACGTTTCCACATGGTTGCCAATGTCTGAGCCGTCTTCCTTCATGTACCCAGACCTTAGTGTAAAATTCAATTAGGGCTAAAATGTGCACCCTACAATTGCACATGACAGCTGTAGTATTCTTAGGGTGGGATGCGGGTGGTTGCCTGCTGCGGGCACCTACAGCCATCTCTAATTCATGCTGGCTGTGCCGTTGCTACCACCATGGTCTTTCCTAGGGTTGGCCAGAACCATATATATACGGTGTATATACGGTACTTTTGACAAGGAAATTACGAAATATACGGTCATATACGGTGTATATATACGGTTCTGGCCAACCCTAGTCTTTTCATACATTGTAAAATTAAAAGATTTTTGTTGTGACTTGCTGTCCTGGCCAGGTGCGTGTACGAGGAGAGCAAGTGGCTGCTTTGCAGGCCCAGATCGTACAGCAGCAGCAAGTTGCGGCTGATGCAGCTTCTCAGCTTGAGATGCAGGTGAGCATGCATTTCAAAGCTCAGCGCCTTGCTCCAAGCCCGGACACTTTACCTGTTTGCTCGCCTTTTCAATACCATTAGCACTCCTTAATTGATGTAGGGAGTGGTTATCACTGCCTGCGTAGTTCACCCGTGCCCAGTCATAGACTCCCCCTAGTACATTGTTTCTTGATCAGCATTGAACACTGCCTTGAAATAATCTGGATTTTTACATATGCCTGTAGACCATACCCTTGTAGATATTGCAGATGTGCTGTACTTTCCCTGAGCTACTTAGCAATCCCACATCTAGCAGGATATGCGTTGCTGCTAATTGACTTGTACCTCCCCACTTTTCCTACTTTGCTTGGACTAGACGAGTCTTGGAACAAAAGCCACCCACTTGGGTCGACCACCCTCAAGTTTCCTTTTCTAGGCCTTGCATCAAATTTTGATCCCAGGCTCAATCCTGGTCCAATCGCCTCGCTTCTGCGGAGTTGAGTGTGAGCAAGCTGGAAGCAGAGCTCACAAAGAGACCCGAGCCGCATGTGTATCAGGTAAGTGGTGATGCAGCAAAGGAAGGAGGCATCGGCTATGAATAGGGAGTCTTTGTCAAGTCTGCAATGGCGATCCTTGCAGAATCCAAAACACAGCGTGATGACCTCCCGTGATGATTGTGAGCATATTTAACTCGTGTTAACCCTAACCCTAAAACCAAACCCTAACCCTAACCCTAACCCTGACACTATTGTCTTTGTGGGTGTGACATGGCTGCCAATCGTGCAGCGTGATGGCCACCCGTGATGATTGTGAGCATGTTTAACTTGTTTAACTTGTTTAACTTGTTAACTTGTTTAACTTGTTTAACTTGTGCTAACGCAATCGTCTTCGTGGGTGTGACATGGCTGCCAATCATGCAGGAGCTCATGTCTCAGGTCACTGGATTGCGACAACTGGTCGATGTTCAGGTACGGAGAAGGCCGTTGAGGCAAAGTGTTTTCAGGGCATTGGCTTGACGTCAAGTACCAGTCAAGTAGTCAAGTCAAGTAGAGAGCAGCTTCGGCTTCGCTCTGTGTGGCTCTGATTTAGATCCAGCTGAATTTGTTTGTGGTGGTATTAAATCTCTATTACCAGACACGGTATTGTTAAATTGTCTGCATTGCAGATGGACTCTGAAGGATGGGGCCATGATTCACTGAAGGGCGCAGTAAGCTCCCTGGGCCTGGTTTCAGGCTCCACCAGCCAGACTGTGTCCAGCATACAGCAGGTAAGGACTCAGACACTCATATGTAGGGTTAGTCAGAACCATATACATACAGTGTATACACGGTGTTTTGGGCTTGGAAATCACCAGATATATGTTGTATTTATACGTATATATACAGTTCTGGCCAACCATACTCGTATGCAACATTGCACTGCGAAGATTTGATGTCCAGCGTACAGCAGGTGAGGACTCAGACACTCATATGGAACATTGCACTGCGAAGATTTTGTGTCCAGCATACAGCAGGTAAGGACTCAGACACTCATATGGAACATTGCACTGCGGAAATTTTGTGTCTAGCATACAGCAGGTAAGGACTCAGACACGCATATGGAACATTGCACTGCAGAGATTCGATGTCCAGCATACAGCAGGTAAGGACTCAGACACGCATATGGAACATAGCACTGCGAAGATTTGATGTCCGGCATACAGCAGATAAGGACTCAGACACGCATATGGAACATTGCACTGCGAAGATTTGATGTCCGGCATACAGCAGGTAAGGACGCAGACACTCAATATGGAACATTGCACTGCGGGAATTTTGTGTCCAGCATACAGCAGGTAAGGACTCAGACATTCATATGGAACATTGCACTGCGGAAATTTTGTGTCCAGCATACAGCAGGTAAGGACTCAGACACTCATATGGAGCATTGCACTGCGGAAATTTTGTGTCCAGCATACAGCAGGTAAGGACTCAGAAGATGTTGCAGGCGGTGAACAATTTCCCCTTCCAATAAGGAGCAAGGAAAATTGAAGATGCAAAAATTGTATCACCGATACATTGCAGATGAGAGCAGGTAGCTAGATAAATTGCAAACCATGAAGAACGAGCGTGTTGCGATTAGGTCGCTGGCAAATGGAAGCTGCTGAGTGCAATGGATCGCAATGATGTGCCAGACTTTTTTAGAACGTTGCGGTGAGTAACGTGGTAGGTGGCATTGGACTTGCATCGACAATGTTCAGACGTTCAAGAAACAAGCTTGCTGATACATTGCACCGAAGCAGTGCTGGTTGCATCGTGCCTGAGGACACAAGGTCAGCTGTTTTGTCTGTTACGTTTTGCCCGTGACGAGGAACGATGTCAATGATGTGAGGCAGGGTCAGCTGTCACTAACCTGGAAAGTTAATGGTCCTGTCTTTTTCCTTGCGTAAACAGGAACGCAACCGCAAGCTTGCTGCTGATGTGTCTAGCCTCAAACGGCAGCTGGAATCCCAGAGTGCTGCCCAGGCCTCGTTACAGCAAGAAGTGAAGGCGTGGGAGGCCAAAGCAAGCTCTGCTATAGCCTTGGCCGATCGTTTGGAAGGAGACCTGGCAGCTGTGCGGCATGGTGTGTTGATTGTTGAGGTTAACCTTATTGCCACAAAATGTGAGCTATGGGCATCACCGGATTGAGCCTAGTCGTGCTCAAAGCTGGGGCTGTTGGGGTAGGAAAAATAAGGGACTTTGGCAGCAGCAACCCTGGCAGCCATTTATCATATTTCCAGGCACTCCAAACTTGTTGCTGGCTGCAAATGTGTGTCAGGGGGAGCTTTCTGGGATTCTCTTATGAATTCTCCCTCTTATGTTCAAGCACTCACTTCTTCCTGATATTGGCATACGTCCAGCCTACATGCACATCTCTTGTTGGTGAGGCTGCTCACAAATGCAACACAATTACCTTTCAAGCAAATATTCTCTGTCTGCCTGCGTATACCTTTCCAACACCCAAGGGCATTCCAGCCAGGGCCTGCTGCCCAATCAACCAGGCCACAAGCAGCTTGATGGTGGCCACCGAATCCTAAGCAGCTCTACGATGGGGCAGCCGGGTACAACGGGTTCTGCAAGTACTGCGCTGCAGGAATCTGTGGCCCATCTCGCTTCATTTAATGGCGAGGGTGCTTCAGCAGGCCCTCAGCCACAGGGCGGCATGGAGGGAGAAGCAGCAGCAGGGGGGGGTGCAGGTGGAATGGACGGAAGCTCATTTGGTGTGCAGGTGCGAGGGGTGATGGATGGTGGAGGCGTTTACGTGCTGTGTTTGGTTGAGGGTCATGCCGAACGAGGTGCAATCACTCAGCAGTTTTGTATTGCCTCACATGCATACTTAGCAAACAGTGGCTGTCATGGCAAGGAGATGCCCCAATTCTTGACAACAGTGCCAAAAGATGCGGTCCTGGGTTGCTGTGCCTCTGTGCCCTGATCTGTCCTCTGATGCCGTCCTGGGTTGCTGTGCCTCTGTGCCCTGATCTGCCCTCTGTGCCCTGATCTGTACAGGGGCCTGCTACTCCTGACTCCAACAACCCCCCCAGCTCCTCCAGCCTGCTCGACATAGTGATATCCCAGCGAGATAGATTTAGGCAGCGCATGGGACAGCTTGAAGACGAAAAGGGTGGGGGTGATACTGTTATCAAAACTGTTGTGCAATGCCAAATCGTCATTACTCCTGCAAAAACACATGCTGCTTTTAGGATGCAGCCAGTTCGATCAATCAATTCATTTGATTTGGCCCAATCACAGTCTACAAGCTTGATCACAATTATGCACCTTCCTTGGATCCCTGCCTAGATTTGCCTACCTCTCCCATTCTGCAGGGACTCTCAGCGAGCAACTCGCTGATGCTGTAAAGCAACTAGACACTTGCAGGGCTGACAACATTGCGCTGTATGAGAAGGTACAATGCTGGGGGTTATTGGGTGGCTGATAGGAGCAATTTGATGCTGTGGTCAGGAGGCTGTTTGTTTTGGATGGCACGTATACTTTTTGGGGTGGACACCCCTGAGGGACCCCCCCCCCCAAACCTCCCTTCCAGTGCCCCCACCCAAACAAAAAGGGTACCAACTGCTCCTTTTTCAAATAGGCATCCATCTGCATAATCAATAAGACCTAAAACTGAAGTGTTGCAGAGTTGTGGGGCAAAAACGGAGATACGGACGCCCATGAACACGTGACCTACCAGGCACCCATAACTGGCTTGCACAGTCCCCCAATACTTCCAATTCTTCAGAATTCCACTGACTATCTCATGCTGGCACAATCCTGTAAGTTAGGGGTAAATTGCTGCTCCATTGGCTTGACTCACCCCGCGGCCTGCACCCAAGCGCGTGTGCCTCTGACTTTTGGACATGTCCACAGACCCCCCCCCCCTAACCCATTTTGCTCAAAAAGGGTGCAAATCGACTAAGTTTTAGCTGGGGATTCCGATGATATATTTAAAATTTTGTAGGAGTGACCCAGTAATATTTTGGAGGGGGTTCCAAAAAACTCTGGTCCCCAGGATGATTAGGTATTATAAAGGAAGTCCTCCTGTCTTGTTTTGGGATGAAAAGAGGCCCTGGTTGAGGCGTGGTGGCCTGTATTCTCGAAACTCAGTGCCAAAATTTGCTGTATTTCTGTCCAGACCACCGGGATGGTCCTTTTGGCCCCAAATTTCATGAATCATCTAGTTATATCATTCAAACATGATTTGCATCAAAAAAGTCACATTTCAGGACATTTGCTCAGTTGACCCCCTCTGGGTTTTACCATGCATGGGTACAGGAATGGGACTCCTGATTCAAATTTCACTTTTCTTTTGTTCCTAGATAAATTCTGGGGCTAACCACACCAATCACAGCAATGCAATTTCTAGTAGGTTGTTTACTGCACATCCTGCCATAAATCACCCTGCGGTACTCCTGTATTGCTATAGTTCTACTGGTTTCCTACTACTGTTCTACTAACGCCAATACTACTTATCTGCAGCACCACTATACCAGTACCCTACTTCTACTTGCCCATTGTAAGATTTCACAGCACATCCTACTCTGAGGAGTAAAAAAACGAAAATTTGCCCCCTAAGGACTCAGCGCGTGGACGGTGCATTTCTGAAAGTTCTGGAAACACGCTTTCTGGCCACGACCTGAGTGTCCGGGTCCCTTCCGTGTGTTCCACAGGGATGCCCTGCCGAGTATTATGACTTGGAATGCTGGCGGTGGGCGGTGGTGGGCAGCGACAGCTGATATTCTCAAGCATTTTGCATTTCGTGCCCACCTTCTGAATCCAGTTCTGACATCACAAGCTGCCAGTAGGTCATAAAAAAAAAACGTGCAGTCTCACCCGTTTCAGAGGGCCCCATTGCACTCTTTAGTTCTATATTCATGTAATTCATCGCAAGAAATTGGTTTGGGCGACATGTTCTGTGTATGTTTTCCATAGGTTCGCACTTTTCCCTGCCGAAAGGGGGGTCTAAGTCCAGACCCTCACCCCAGATCCCCGAACCTTCACCAAAACGTCGGGAATATGCCCCAGAACGCCCTTGTATTTTTTTTGGCGCCTGTAAGAACCTTTTGGAAATTGACCTTCTGATAGAAAATCCTGTCCAGCACACCTGGGCACTCAGCTGCACAAACTGAGTGTGCATGGTTGCTTATATATGTCTAACTAAGGCTCATGACTACTTAAAAGTGGAAAAGTGTGCAGGTTCACTTAATCGAAAAGGAATGGTGGGCCTGACGGGAAGTCAGTTAATTGCGCCTTTGGGTTTCTAGATTACACAGATGCTGCCCACTAAAAAGTCCCAAACACAACGTCCTCGGGGGGCAAGAGTCCACACCCCCTTTTTGATCTGAAAGGGCACATATCATGAAATAATTCTAAATTCATCTGAGAACAAGAAAGGTGGTGGTGACTTGGTATGGATTCACAATTCAATACCCATGCAGTCCTGTCAGGAAATTGGTGCAAATCCAACCCCCGACTCGAACTGTTGCTCAGTCCCATTCCTTGTTGTACACATGTAATTTGAATGTGTATGTGAGCCTCTGTGTAACTTCAAATGCACCTTTTAGGAAACTGTACTCCTGTGTTTGTATGGTGGCTGGCCTGATTCAAATGAATGCGCTGGAGGGGTGACCTGTCCCTAAATTTGTCAAGGAGTTGGAGGAAGCAATCATGTTTTTTATTTCTGCAGGTCCGTTTTATTGAGCAGTACAGCCAAAAGGGAGGATCAGGGGGTGCGAGTGGTGGGAGATTTGGTGGAAGTGCAGGCAGCAAGCTGCATGTGGTGCGCGTGGATGGTGCGGGGGTGCCCTTGGAGTCTGAGGTGGGTGGAAGCGAATCATATTCAGTTTCTATGCAGGAGACAGGGACAGAAGGCCGGCGTAGGTTTCGGCTCGGCTTGCTTTTTTAGACTCCCAGCCAAGGTGCTACAACCACGACTGAGTGTTTCGATGCCTTTCCCTACCACTAGACTCAGAACTGGTAACCTTCAAAACTGCAAGCTGTAAAATGCCTGCTAGTTAGCCACCAGTACTGCTGACCACAAGTGCTGCTAAACACCATGCCCTGAATGGACTGATCGTACAACGTGTTATCCTTCTGCTGGTACAACCAGGATTGTGCCCTTTAGGCATACCCTTTTGCTCCTACTTCTACAATGACAACACATGCCCCTACTTCATCTCCAGAATATACCTCAGAGGGTGTGCAATCATTCTTTCGTTTCAGGCTGCTGCGGAACAACGCGCGGCTGCACGATATCAATGCGGCCCTCTGGCCTTTGAAATTGGGGGAGGAGGGGGCGACGCGCCAGGCAATGGAAGTGAAGGGGCCAGGGGGGGTGGGGGAAATCAAGGAGCTCTGAGCAGTGGCGGTGTAAGGGCTCGGGCTGCTGGGCCTCGAAAGGTGCAAGCCTTCTGCTTCCCAAGCGATGACACGTGAGTGTGTGTGTGTATGTGTGCTTGTGCGTGTTCGTGTGCGTGTGTGTATAATTATGTGTATGTGTGTGTGTGTGTGCGTGTGTGTGTGTGTGTGTGTGTGTGTGTGTGTGTGTGTGTGTGCGTGCGTGCGTGCGCGCGCGCGTGCGTGTGTGTGCGTGTGTATGTGTGTGCGTGCTGCACAAGCAAGCAACTTCATCCCCGGCACGCTGGACTTGCACTATTGCATAACAGTTAGCTGTGTCCTTGTTTGTTGACCTGTACTTGCACATTTTTACAAGTTCTAAAGTTGCTGCTGTAAGATTTTCATTTTGCAATGCACAGTACAATGTAGGAAAGTGCCTAGGTGGAGTAATCATCCCATTGTAAAGGCTTTTGGAAACCCAATGAAACGGGGCATCTAGGGTTGTCACCAATTTTGACTGTCATTCATCATGATTGAAAGCGTACACGCTACAATTGCTCTTACCTCACAAGGTACTTTGTATTAAACATTGCAGACAAGGAGATGAAGAAACAGGCACTGCTGAGGCAAGATATGCCCGTGCTTATGAGGCACGCGTAAACCCCTTCACTGACTTCCAAAAAAGTGAAGTGGAGTCAAGGGTGAGCTGCAGGAAAAAACTTGTTTGAGTACACTTGCCAAAGTAGTTCCTTTTGTATGTTGCTTATTGAATAAACTTATGGTCCCTTTACATGCTTGTATATTTGAAGTACCCGCGAAACTGCGTGGACTCCTGACCCCTTTAGCATTTATTTTTTGTTTGCCATCACGCCATTGCCGCAGGTACTGGAATTCTGAGTACTGCTGCATACCCGTCACTTGTGAACCTTGAACTCATTCAAGGCGTACAAAAATGTGACGTGCATTCTGTTATCCTGAATTCACGCTCAGGTCCGCTCATTGCAGCTGCACGACAGGGCCATGCTTGCAGGCTCCAAGCTGTTAGTGGGAAACCGGTTTGCCAGAGCGTTTGTTGCTGCGTATGCCGTGCTGTTACACTTGTTCATTATGGTGCGTAAAAATCCTCTCCTAATCGATGCTTACAACTTGGTGACAGGGCGACGTTTTTGCCCTGGGCTTGCATTGCCAATTGATTTAGACGCCTGAGAGATTTACTAAGGCAAATTACTAGAGGGAGAGCTGAATACGATATGCATACCATGCACACAAACGGTCAGCTTTAAAATTAGCTTAGAAAATTTCTGCGCACCCATCAAAGAATGTACCAACACCGGTGATACACGCAGGCCTTGCTATACTTTGCTATGCTGCCAGGGAACCAGCGGGTTGTTGAGATGGTTGACATGGGGGCTGTAGCTCAACAGCAAGAAGCAGCAGGGGCTAGCGCCGCACAACCGCCATGACAATGACTAGCAATTTCATCTTCTTAAAAGGAATAGATGCACTTGATAATGAGCACGCTAAATTTCATTTTCGTATATACGAACTCGTATTTTATTTTATCGCCCGACCTGTAACTTATAAGAACCTGCGACTATTCGTTGCAATAATAATTGTCTGGATTTTTGATAATCATATGTAGTTGCAAATAATAAATGGAACGAGATGGAGAGGCGGAAAGACCATGAAAGTGTGATTGCAGCGGCAACAGCAAGATACTTTCCACCAAAAAGCTGCCCTGAAGAAGAGCCAGGCCAAAATCCGTGGCCTCCCCCCTTAACTGTGGAGCATGAGGAGTCACCCCTGTACGATGTAGATGCTTTGTATCGAGCGTACAAGGCTGCCGTGGTCCGAGATGATGAGGACCCCATTGTGAGTCTTAGTCTTGCACACATGAGGACGTTCATGCACGCCAGTCCTTGCCCTTTGTCTGTGCGGCCACATGCATCACCGCTTGCAAGGTAAAAAGTGTCTCAGGTGGGGCTGGCCAGTCTAGGCATATGTATATTTGGTGCGTACATGATGTATTTGGCAGTGCATGTTTATATGTACGAGTACTTCTGGTGGCAGGTACTGTTCAACTCTTCCACCGCAGAGAGCAAAACTCATTACATTATGTGGAGACTTGGTGTCTGGGTTTTATTTTTTTACGACTGCTTATACCGTTGGATGGCAGGTCCTCCGTTTTAATATAAGTTGATTGGACTGAAACTGAAGGCCAAGCAGGTTGCTGGGTTCTGTGGCACTTTGGAAGGCCAGGTTTTGGCATGGACTTGGAACTGGAACTGGGGGTCTACATCTCCCTCCAGTCCAGTACACTCAGCAAACCAGCAGCTTGCTCTAACACGTAGTCACACCACGCACACACGCACGCACATGCGCACGCACGCGCACTTGCGCACATTGCACAAGCGCACGTCCGCACGCACTGTTCATATTGCGGCACAGCTATTTGAATACATGCAGTACTCTTTGGGGGTAACCGCTTACCATGCACAATATTGACATGCGATCAGGTCACAGTTGGCCATCCATAACTCTCTCCTTTCCGCAGGGTCTCTTTGGCAAGAGCCGCAGTTGCAGTGTCGCAGCAGTGCCACCCTCAGTCCACCTCACGCAGCAGCAGTTCAGAGCAATCACAGCGGCACGCTACCCTCCCAGTTGCACGCAAAAGATGCATGTCAAGTCAAGTACTTCCGCCTCACCCATACCTCCACCACCCATGAACAAGCAGCAGCGACGCCCCCACAGCGCACGATTCTGCCTCCCGCCCCAGCCCACCCCACCGGCTTACACTAAAGTTCCTGCGTTGTCAATGCCGCCGCAAGGACCACGCAAGCCTGCAGCCAACAACAACGATGTCCAATTGTGAGTAGTTGGAAAGGAACATCTGCTCTGGCAGTGATAATGATCCACCAGCTGCAACGTCACAATTTGGCATTTCCCAGGGAGGCTGGGTTTTGACTGCGCTACCGTTTGACTGACTGGTAAATGCAGAGTGGCCAATGCGCCAAACATCGCTCCTAGTTCCCGCGGTGTGCATCCGTTGTTCCTGCTAGGCGTGCTGAAATATGGCCTATCTGGGTCACCCTCAGGTGGGTGTCTGAGGTTGCCTCTTGTGTGCCAGCAATTGCACGCGCATTTGCTGGAGCAGGGCTGCAAATAAGCTTCCAAGGGGGAAAAGTCGGTATGAGAGCAGATGTGTTTGACCATCCAAGGCAACATTGCAGAGTGCACACTTATCATTCACAAGCTTCAGAGCTACTGCGTGCACACAACTTGTTTACATGCTGCACAATACTTAGAGCTGAGGGGAACGATCTAAGTCAGAGGTCGAGATCTGTGCATTCTTGAAGATGGACATCCTGAATCCCTTTTTGGCCTGCCCACATCCTGCTTGCACTGTGCTCATTTGCGGTGTGGCCCCGCATTTACTTGATGTTCGAGCCATGACTTTGCTTTGGCTGCAGCCGTCATCACGGGTTCGCGCACCCGGAAATCTGACGCTTCGGCATGCCTACCAACCGGCTGGACAACAGGCGAGGTCGTTGCAAGATGTGTGCAGCCTGCCTTAGGAGCAACCAGGCTGTCGTACATACAAGTGAGTGCATGATTTGTAACAAACCCGCACTGGCATGGTGAAGCTTTGATTGGCGCTTGACAGAGAACACTGACATTTGTTGTGATATAATCCACTATGGAAAAAGCAGGTAGCGTTGACCAATGCGAGGTTCTAAAAAATCAATTAATAAACCCCAATGCGGGCTTATGCAAGAGCCACACAATCTAATTATTTACCCCAATGAGACCTATGCGAGGGCCTTTGGCCCTCTGAGCTGCACGTGCACGCGCGTGTGCGCGTGCGTACATGTGCGCGTGTGCGCGTGCATGCCCATGTGCGTGTATGCGCATGTGTGCATGCATGCCCATGTGCGTGTGTGCGCATGTGTGCGTGCATGCCCATGTGTGTGTGTGTACATACATGTGTGTGAGTGTTTTGTACGTGTGTGCGTGTGTATACGATTGTGTACGTACGTGTTTGCGTCCTTTGTGTTCTTGTGCGTGTGTATGTATGTGCGCGCGTACGTGTGTGTGCGTGCGTGTGTGCGTGAAGGTACGTGTGTGTGCGCGCGTACGTGGTGCGTGCATGCGCATTTGAAGGGATTGATGACGCCCTTCCTCTTGGTGTCCTTCCTTTCCAAGAGAGGGCCAGCCTCCCAGGCTAGTTGTCCACCTTGGGGACCTTGAGGGGCGGCTTGGGAGGCTTTCCCGGCCTGTCCCCGTTCATGCTCAAATTTATTTTATACATCACAACTCAAGCTTCACGAGGCCCTTGTCAGTAAGTTATGCTCCCGACACACCGCAAGGGGTCAGAAACGTCCGCGGTATGTGGTGATACACGGTATACATTGCTGTGATGCAGGGCACACTTACGCATTGTGTAACCTTGTGTGGTGATTCTTCAGCTCATGTCAGCTCATGTCAGGCGATGGGTGTGGACATATAAGGTGCCCAAATTCCCCATTATCCTGCTACCTCCAGAATGCACACCTGTGCATTGTTATCAATCTGCTTTCATTAAAATCCACCTCTGCATAGCAATTTTTGCTGCACGCGTCTGTCTGTAAGGGGCAGAATGTTGAAGTTGCTAGTGCCGTTGTGATTTAGAGAGCTATCCCTCAACCCCAACATGTACCATTAGTCGTGGCAGCAGCAAAAAAGGCTTTTCAGTGCATTTCCCCCCTGAAAATCAGCACGAACAATAGCTTTGCTTCCCGCGCCTCCTTCCGCTTTATCTGCAACCACCAGCAGTGAATGGATTAATATAGATATGTATGCATGAGCCTAGAACGCGGTAGGGTTGGTAAGCCTTTAAAGAGCTCAGGACCTACAGACATTTGATGAACAAGATCGACAGCTCATGGTTCATCACACAATTGATGAACAAGATCGACAGCTCATAATTCATCACACAATTGATGAACAAGATCGACAGCTCATGGTTCATCACACAATTGATGAACAAGATCGACAGCTCATGGTTCATCACACAATTGATGAACAAGATCGACAGCTCATGGTTCATTACACAACCGCTCTCCAGCAGTACCTCATCAGTTTGCCTGGTTGAGTGGTTTCAGCTATGGAAGTGCAGAAACGTCTACCACCCAGGATGTCCTGTCTTTGCGCATTTGCTCATGCAGGCGCTTGCTTGCAATGCTGCCGAAGTGGACTGGTGTCCTTTTGGCCGCTTTACGGCCGACCTTTCCCCTCCTGCACACGACCAAGACAGAAAGATGAGCCGTGTGCGGCAGAGGCGTGCGGGCACTGCTCAAGCAAGGAGGAACAGCCAGCATCGCACTGGGCACAGCAACAGCAGCAGCAACAAAGGGAGCAGCAGGCCACAACTGCAATCTGAGATCAAGCTGTCAGGTGGCGGTACAAGGGTTCCTCTGCCAGCTGACCTGGGCGGGAAGAGTGCTTACGGCAATGCCTCCTACTTCCTGTCACATCAGTGGTCGTGCAGCTTTGCTGAGATGGTGGGCACGGTGCTGCAGCACTACTTGAGGCTGCCAGAGGTGCAGCGCTCTGGGGGGACAAAGTTTGTGCCAGCATATTATTGGGTAAGAGAAAAAGTCGACGTGCTGAATTGTTTATAGCACTTTATTTACAAATCGCAGATCATTTTGACGCGTATTCGCATGAGCACATCATGCCTTACACTTTATGATTGTTGCTCAGCTTCAACTACAACCCATACAAACACAGCACAAGGCAAATGGTCGAGATGGTGTATGCTGAATGATATACCACCCTTGCTGCCTATCAGGTGGACATTTTTGCAGTGCCCCAGGCAGAAGCGCAGCAGTCCTCAGAGTTCAAGCATCACCGTGCAGACGTGCTTGGATTGGTGGCCACCAGTTGCCAAGCGATCTTGTTGCTTCTGGGTGCGGAAACTGAGGTTTGACTGACTGCATGCAGCCACTTTAAGTACCGCTGTCACAGCTGTGACGTCTCTCTTGACTGGCCTTGCTTACTGCCTGCTTCCGCTGCACACCATAACCTCTTGGTAAGTGGACGCAGCTCTGCATGCATCTGTTACAGGACGTCCCACAAGTCAACCTGCACCTCTCTCTGCACGTGCTCGTGGACCGTTGTCAGGGCGCAGCAGCCTACACAGCAGCCGTCGTACCTTGTCATGCTGGTTGAGCTCAGGAGCTGCACATAGCACTCGCACTAGCTGGAGATCTGACATTGCAGGGGCAGCAGAAGCATCAGAAAGAGCAGTAGGCATGGGCAGGTCGGCATCCTTGCTTCCACAGTTGCAGCTGGCTTTGCCCCCTTACGCGCTTTCACGGGCGTGGTGCTTGTATGAGTGCGGACTAGCCATGTAAGTGGACTTGTGAGATGCTGCGCTTTCACGGGCGTGGTGCTTGTATGAGTGCAGACTAGCCATATTAGTGGAATTGTGGGATGTGCGATATGTTTGCGTTGGCCTAACATGTTCTTGCCTTGATCTCTTGCAATGATATCTTGCATTGAACCCTTGCAAGAGATCTCTTGCATTGATCTCTTGCAATGATATCTTGCATTGAACCCTTGCATTGATCTCTTGCATTGAACTCTTGCATTGATCTCTTGCATTGAACTCTTGCATTGATCTCTTCCATTGAACCCTTGCATCGAACTAACAATGCTCCTGTTGACCACAGTGACCGCTTGTACAGGCATCCTCTACCTTGCTTGTCCTAAGTTGTTACGTTTAGTCATCACCACGACTGCAAAGGCAAAGGGACTCACTACTGAAGCTGCGTGTCCTGTGCATTTAACCCTTTGCAGCGCATAATGACATGTTTGGTGCAATTCTTATTCCCTTGTTACAGCTACCCCTTCTTATTTCCTTGTTACAGCTACCAATTCTTATTCCCTTATTACAGCTACCACTTCTTATTCCCTTGTTACAGCTATCACTTACCCTTTGTAGCAAGCTGGTCTATAGAAAGCACAGCATCTTCATTGCATGCGCATCACACTTAGGGTTGGCCAAAACTGTACGAAAATACGGCACATTTAATTGCGCCGAATATCCGGTACCGAATTCAGAAATTCCTGACTGCATCCGTGTCCGTATATATGCGGTTCTCAACCGAATTGGTCCGTAATTTAGCCATATTTCACCATATATGGACTGTATTTACAAATGGTACACCTCAGATTCGGGTCAATCCCCAGCAGAAGCACTCCTTTTTGCTCTTTTTGGTCAAACTGTATTTTCTCGCGCCTCTTATTACTGAGCACTTCCTTTGCTTCCCCTTTCTAAACGCATGTATTTGCAATTTATAATGTTACTGGTGAGTATGGTAGTTGAGCCCCTTTTTACATTGGATAACATATTTTTTGGTTTATTGGCTTAAAGCAGGCCTAGCTCCCCAACCGTTCATTTTTTTGGCTATGAAGTTTAAATCATGCGTGCTCAGCTCTTCACGAGCTGCCAAATTACCCTCTTTTGGGTTAATTTTGAGCGGCTCCATAAATCCTTGTGCACGGTGTTTACAGTATAAAAATGTGGTGTATATACGGCCGTATACGGTGCATTAACAGTATAAGGAATATCCATGAACAATTTGGGCCAACCCTAATCACGCTATCTGTTCAATTGCTAATCACTCCAAAGAAGGCCTCTCTGATAAATTGGATGTAAATGTTTCTTGTTTGACTCCTTGCATGCACAGGACCTTGTTTGAATCCTTGCATGCACAGGACCTTGTTTGACTCCTTGCATGCACAGGACCTTGGGTCTGGAGCTGCAGATCCTTCTCCCAGACGAGCAAGCACTGCCCAAGCTGATACCTCCAGGCAGCACAAAGCCAGCTACGACTTCCCTGGACGGAGCGGCTGTCTTTGGGGTCTCACCTCAGCCTGAGCTATTCCGCAGCAGCATGGGTTCCTTGCCTACAAAGAATGCTGCTGCTGCTGCTGCTGCTGCTGCTGCTGCTGCTGCTGCTGCTTTCGGGCGTAGTGGAGAAGATGGGGTGGCAGATTGCAGCCAAGACAGGCTGGAGGTAGATGCCTTGCGTGAGTATGTAGAGGAGTCACTGCTGTCACTTGTGATGGACATCCGGCAGGCTCACACCACGCTGCGTGCAGACCATGATTTTGTGGTCACCCAGGTAAGGGCGAGAGAGGGAGGCATTCTGTCTGCCTGCTGGTGATTTGTACCTTTATGGCATATTTTTAAGGTTGGCCAGAACCATATATATACGGTGTGTATACGGTATTTTTGGCAGGAAATACGCCAAATATACGGTCAAATGCGGTGCATATATACGGTTCTGGCCAACCCAACATATTTTGCTGCGGCCTGTGTTACACAAAGGTTTGGAATTAATGCCGGTATGAGCCATCAGCCTCCATGCACACATATCCTGTGATGTTGGTCAAGCACACTTCAATGTGCATCAAACTTGTTTACACTTTGGTCCATCCTTTAACTTCATGGAGACGGGTGCCAAAATTAGGTCATGCAATTCTTATTTTACTCGTCTCGTCAACAAACACCCTCAACACTTATGGTGGTTTGCCGAAAGTCTTGCCCACCCAGACAAAGGCAGCTCACGTGTCCTGTTTTATCTTGTGGATGTTTCTGCAGGCTGGCTTGTGCTTTGGCAGCCCATTGCTATACAGCGAGAGCTTGCGGAACTTCCTACGTCCGCACCTTCTATCTGCGGTGTGTTACAAGCCTTTTTAAAGCAATGCCTAGCACTCTTTCTTGAGATATGGACCGGGATGGGTGAATTTTTTGCAAGCTGAGGGATTTGCGTTTTTCTTGCCCTGCATAGGTTTGCTGCTGGCTAAATAATCCATTGTTACAAATTATAATCAAGTAGGTTGGAAGCAGAGTAAGAATGACCAGAAATAACAAGCATACCGCGTGATGAGTCTGCCCAAGAATCATCAAGCAATACTGAGAATCTCATTTCATACATGCGATAAACTGCATGACCCAAATTGCAATGTATTACCCTGGCCTGCCTGTTGCCTTCTGTCTGCTGCTCTTCCTAGCATGATCTCATCACTACGTCTTGCTGGCAATTGCAGGTGCTCCTTGTCGTATTACGAGCCCCCAAGCGATCTGTTAGCCCTACTTGCGCACTGTCTCCTGAGCAGCTTGTGCCTACCCATCTTGACACAAGCCACCTGACCGGCACGGACCCTAGCACTGATGCACACTCCTTGCCCACCACCGACCAAAATGCCAACAGTAGCAGTAGCAGGGAGGTGGATTGGCAAGTGGCTGCTAGTTTGGCAGAAGAAGGGGCCATCTTGCAGTGGTTGCATCCCAGCTTTGTCGTGAGTCTAGGAGCGGGTGCTTCACCTTCTGGGATTCTGCACCGCAGCAGTGGGGACAGGGGAGGCTGTAGCCAAAACCACTCTCCGTCTTCGCATCGGCTTTCAGCACATGAACGCAACACGGGCCTGAGTTTTGACAATATGCTGCCCAAAGGGGCTAGAGAGAGCAGGAGTGGCCTGCACTGCAATGCAGCGGATGCAGCTGCAGCGTTCTTTGGCACATGCTTGCAGCGTGGCTTACCTCGTGTATCACCCATCTCCATGTCCGATGCCACGGGACAGGGCCTCTCACCAGCATACAGTAGCCACATAGCACTCCAGGCTGCCTCCACTGCTGCTCCAGGCATGCCTCGAAAGGAGGGCATGCCACAAAAAAGGAGCTCTCTCGGTGGCCAGCTTCCTTCAATGCGGCGTGAAATGGAAGATGAGGGTGGTAGCGCACCACCAGGCCTCAGTCGCCTGGCTCCCAAGCCTGTTGCCCTTGAGGCATCCTCAAGGCAGCAAGAGCAGGAGCAGGAGCAGCAGCAGCAGCAGCAACTACTGCCGGGACAGCTTGGTAGTGCTGCCAGATTAGATGGTAATGTCTCAGACTACCCTGCCAGATTAGATGGTAGTGTCTCAGAATACCCTGCCCCCCCTTTGCGCTGTAGCAGTCCACAGTCGAGCCTCCCCTCTGGAACTGCCACACATAAGAGCAGCTCCCCCCTGTTGACTAACCTAGCCGGTCGCAGGTCCATGCGTGTGCCAAGCCTGCTCTCTGTAAGCAGCGGATTTGGGGGGGCGGGGCCAGAGGTGAGGGAGGGGGTAGGGCGATGGTCAGGGGGAGGTTGGGGAACGGTTCATGAGGGTGCTGCTCCCCCAGGGCTTCACAATAGGCGCATCAACAGACTGCAGGTGGGTGGAAGAGCTTTCCGTCTGTTGCTGAAGCAAACAGCTAATGGGATAACAATGGAATAATGGTACTTTTATATGAAGGCAGACGCTGAGCTCTGAGTTTTCTGAGTCTCATCCATGTTTGTGCATCGTTGCTAAGCATTACCCCCGGTGGGTTTTGTTTCCAAATGCCCATGTTCAGCTGAGTGGTTGCAAAGAATTGGCTGATCTTGGTTATCTTGATTGCTGAATTCCAGGTCACGAGGAAAGCGGTTGGCAGTCGGTATAGAGGTGATCAACTTGTCCTTGGCTTATTAGCTCCTAAGGCTTCGGCATGGCGTAGGAATAGGGATGGCCAGAGCCATATATGTATATATATACACACATTACATATATACGGTGTAAATACGGCATTTTTGGCAGGGAAATCACCAAATATACGGTCATATACGGTGTATATATACGGTTCTGGCCAACCGTACATAGCTACACATGTGCACCGACCGCCCTGCTAAGTTTAGTTTAGTTTAGTTTGGATTACAAAGGCCTCCAGCCTGGCATGGCTGCACAACCATACACAGCACATGTGCACCGACCGCCCTGCTCACACGTTGCACTTATTGGTGCAGTACTGCTGCTACTGCACCTAACACGCTGCACCTAACGCGGCTAACACGCTACACCTAACGCGGCTAACACGCTGCACCTAACACGCTGCACCTAACACGCTGCACCTATTGGTGCAGTAATGCTGCTACTGCACCTAACAAGCTGTACCTAACGCTGCGCCTAACACGCTGCACCTAACACGGCTAATACGCTGCACCTAACGCGGCTAACACGCTGCACCTGACACGCTGCACTTAGCACGCTGCGCCTAACACGCTGCACCTAACACGGCTAACACGCTGCACCTTACACGCTGCACCTAACACGCTGTGCCTGACACGCTGCACCTATTGATGCAGTACTGCTGCTACTGCACCTAACACGCTGCACCTAACGCGGCTAACACGCTGCACCTAACACGCTGCACCAATGAAGCAGTACTGCTGCTACACTCATTCCCCACCTGCGTGCTCAGATGCTCATTTTTGAGGACCCTGGCGAGCAGCTTGCACAGCAAGGCGTGAACAGTGGACAAAGCGACGATGAGGAGGACAACAGCACAGAGGCACCCTCAGCTCGTTGCAGCAGGGCAGGAGCAGGTAGCCGCTTTGGCAGCTTGTCGGGCTGGGCAGGGAATGACCACAGCAGCAGCCGCAGACGACCATCAGTAAACCGTATGTCAGAGGAGAGCATGTGCAGCAGGGGCACTAGCATCAGTCACGCTGGTGTGCAAACAAAGCGGGCAGGCCATCTCGCTTGGTCTTTGACGGCATGGGGTGTGGTGAGTAGGGCTGACCCGTTGTGTTGACTGGTAGGCTTGCCCTGTTGAGGTGCACACAACAGTACAGGGTTGGCCAGAAGCATGCACGTATATGTATGCCGCATGTACAGCGGCAGAAAGGATAAGCCACTGCTCCAACCGCCGTTATACACGGCAGTACAACCTAGTTCTATTACGGCTCGTTGAAGGCAGGGAGAATTACGGATAATAAAAGATGGTACAGGAAGGGGAGCATGCACTTTGTGCAAGAGTGCATCACACAAGTCACTCGCCTACAAGAACTCAAGTTCTTCTGCATGCTGCAGAGAACTCAATAGTTCTCAAGCGCCCTGCAATGTTGCCCTCTTTTTTGTTTCAATCCCTCTTTGCTGCTCTTTGGACTGGGAAACTCATATGCTTCGCTTTTATGTGTGTGTGTGTGTGTGTGTGTGTGTGTGTGTGTGTGTGTGTGTGTGTGTGTGTGTGTGTGTGTGTGTGTGTGTGTGTGTGTGTGTGTGTGTGTGTGTGTGAGTGACTCTAGTTGCATTGCATACATAGTGCGTTCGTTCATGCGGATGGCACTAAAGCCTTATTTCCAATGAAAATCACAAACATTTGTGCCTTTTTGTGCTGCGGGGCGTAGGTCTGTTACACCAGGTGTATTTATGTGTATTGCTGCCCCTCTTGAAATAGCATGAGGGCATTGCATGTTTTATTGTTTTATGTTTTATACAATGAGATTATATGGTGCATATACGGTTGCCGATGGGTGTACAGTGGTGTGGTTCTGGCCAACCCTGAGTATAGGCTCAATAAAACTGACCGGGTACAAGTCCTTGCTGTGTATAATGTAGGGGCAGAACTCCGTTCTGCTAAACCCTTGGCTTGGATTCCTGTTAGCGCACGTTCCCTCTTTCAACTAAAACGAGTGTACCCTATTCAGCATTCATGCCAGACTGCGATTCGAATACCTTACATCACACATCACCCATGTCCTCCGCCACTCATGTCCTTTCACAGGCAAATTTGGCTCCAGGACTGCAGGGCAACTCTTGTCTGACTCATCTTGTTTTGAGTGGCCATGTAATTGGCAACGAGGGAATGAGGGTCCTGGTTGACGCTTTGAAGGTAGATGAAGGATGATCGGTTTTTTAGGTCCGCACGTGTATTCTATGTCCGCACGTGTATCCTGCACCCTGTACGTGTATTCTAGGTCCGCATATGTATTCCTGCGCCACATGTCACTTGTATGTACGCATATAAGCTGCGTTATTCCTGACTGAAGCCTTCTCGTTTTCTTGTACTCCTTGCTTTTCTCCAACAAAGTCCATGCGGCTCCTGCTGTTCAGGTTCAGCCCAGTGCACTTGAAGTACTCCTACTCCGGAAGTGTGGGCTGGGTTCAGAAAGCGGGACCTACCTTGGAGAGCTCCTCTCCATGCATCCTCAGCTCCGTGTCCTTGACATCGGGTATAACAAGGGGTTGGGTCCTGAGGTGCGTGTATGATTTTATGTACTGTTTTTGGAGGCACAATTTGTTTTCATTCCAAGATTACCAGTGGCTGCAAACTTCTTCTCATGTGTAATTGTGTTTCGTTGTGTCCTGCTAGGTTATCTTGCTTGCGTGACTGTTTCCTGCTTTTCCTGCAGATGCCATCATTGCAAAGGGTTCAGCTTTCAACATACTGCTTGCATGATTGTTTCCTGCTTTTCCTGCAGATGCCATCATTGCAAAGGGTTCAGCTTTCAACATAC
>Ga0307947_1000160_pt1 | contig 40535 bp, 41 predicted proteins | sample OrgLakmetagen232_FD_201840 | JGI IMG/M metagenome (GOLD analysis project Ga0307947, IMG submission 201840) | Saline water microbial communities from Organic Lake, Antarctica - #232 | ecosystem: Environmental > Aquatic > Non-marine Saline and Alkaline > Saline | place: Antarctica: Organic Lake...
GCTGCCGTGTTGCTCCGCCGTATGAGTCTTAGCCGCTCCCGAGTATTTCCGGGCGTGTGCACGATGGCACACGAAGGCGTTTTCCAGGGGGCACCACGCGGAGGTGCTCATACATCGCCCCCCAACACACTAAACCACAGTCACCTGCCATCGAGTACAAATAAATTCGCTAAGAAGTTGAGCATGAAGGCTGGTGATGTCAGTAAGGCACCTATTCCCTTTCTTCCCAAACGCTGCCCACCTTTTACTACTTAGACTTTGAACCACTCCATGCCTCAACAACATTATAATGCACCACTCCATCTGGCCCCTACTTTTCAGCAATCTTTTCCTATGCCGTCCCCTGCTCCACCCCCTTATGTTAATGGTCATGCGGGAGGGAATCGTAGCCAACCTTACACGTCTGCACCACACACACATGGCCACAACCAATCTACTGCAAATGGTTTCCGTAGGCTAGGTTACAACGGCTACAACAATTTCAACGGCACTCCGCGCTAATTTGGGACACTTTGGGCACACGTAACTCTTAATTACTTTTTTTCCTACAAACCTTCATTATTCTCTGGTACCACGTATCCGGCAATTATTTATCTTTATTAGGTACTTTTTCCAGGCCAGGCCTGAAGGGTGCCAGGCACCGTGGAGGCCCAGGGTTTGCCCAACATGTTCACAACTGACCCAGGCCAGGCCTGAATTTGCATAATTAATTCCCTTGATCCCTGATCTCATCCAGGCCAGGCCTGAACTCACGCATTGATTACCTTGATCCTTGAACTGATTCAGGCCAGGCCTGCAACATGCCAGGCACCACGGAAGCCCAGGGCCTACCACTTTGACCTTGATATTTATTATGCTTAATTGTCTTGCCCCAAACCCTTACATGTGACCTACCCATATTTCAGGGCCCGGGCTTCCTTTCGCATTCCTTTTATAATATTGCAGGCCCAGCAAAGCCGGCAGTTCCGTCTTCAGGTGGGCTGAAGCGGCATTGTTCTTGGTGGTTGAAGAATTGTTCAGACAAGTGGGTACTTCAGTGGGTCCAGCATGGCTTCCCACTATTTCACACTATTTCACACTATTTTGGTCCTTTTTCCCAAGCCCAGCACCGCCTTTTTTCCAACAAAACAACAAAGAGGCACTGGCCTGCGGCGATCTTGTCACATCTTCCATATTAGACCTTCACCGCACAAATGCTATTATGAAGTGGCATACCCAGCCCAAATGTGTGTCCCCCTTGAACGTTGTTACTAGATCAAATGGCAAACAACGCTTGATCTTGGACCTTCGACACGTTAATTATTTTCTGATGGTGCCTTCTTTTCGCATGGACTCTCTCAATCTATTGACTGACCTGGCAGACCTGGCAGACCTCATGTTTGCTTGACCTTGCCAGCGGTCACCACCAGGTGGATATGGATCCCAGATATAACTCGTAACTTGGGTTTCAATGGGAGGGTGAAATCTATGTTTTCAGTGTCCTTCCTTTCGGTCTTGCTTCTGCCCCCTGGTGCTTCACAAAATTGATGAGAACCATCTCTTTATACCTGCGCTTTCAGGGGGTCCGGCTAATAAACTACTTGGATGACTTCCTTTTCCTGGTCTCTGATTCCCAGTCTACAGCACACCGGCAATTGGTTTTGGACACTTTTAAATCAGCTGGCCTGGCAATCAATGAGTCCAAGTCTCATCTGTAACTTACGTGCCTCCTGACCCACCTCGGTTTTGTCATTGACTTGGATTCTGGTTCCTTTGAAGTGTCGCAAGAGAGATGGGGGAGTTTGCAACAGCTGATCACAGAAGCATTGTCAAGACAGAAAGTGCTAGTGCACCTGCTCTTGCGAATTGCTGGCTACCTTAGCAGCATGATTCTGGCATTTGGCCCTATTGCTCTCATCAAACCAAGGCAATGTCACTCTCACTTGCAGCAGTACAGCTTGCAATTTTACATTGCTATCTCTGACGTCTTGCGAGACGAACTCACCTACTGGTCTCACTTGTACGCATTTTCGCAAAAAATTTGGCCTTCCCCTTTTACCTCTGACATTTCCATATGGTGTGATGCTGGAGCAGCAAGTTGGGGTGCCACAATGGAGAATCAAAAATTGCAGGCACAAGGTTTTTTTCCTCCCGAGTTGTAGCATGGCACATCCAGTAGCACACTGAGAGAATTGTGGGGACTTCTTCACAGCCTTGAATCCTTGTTGGACATCATTAGGCACAACTCCGTCCAGATCTTCACCAACAACTCCAACGTGGTCAGAGTTATGAGCCAGGGCAGTACAGACTTGCGCTTGAATGACGTTGTACTCAGAATTGTCTCACTCACAATGGAACATGACATTTCCCTGCTTCCCACATGGGTCCCACGTGATCAGAACAAGATTGCTGATGGCCTTACTCACCTTGAAAGCCCTTGTGACTGGACTCTGAATGCTGACGTCTTCCAAAATATCGTTGCACAGTGGGGCCTACTACCTACCATTGACCGTTTTGCAAGCCACTCCAATCATTTACTTGACCGGTTCAACTCTGTGTTGCGGTGCCCAGGTTCAGTCGGTATCAATGCGCTTGCTCAAAGAAACTGGTCAGAACATTTCAACTGGTGCTTCCCACCTTTCAACTTGATTTCATCGGTCATATCCATCATCCGGCAATTCAGTGCAGCTCTATCCTCGTCCTACCTCTCTGGCAACCTAGCAGCCCTTGGTGGCCTGTACTGTCTCAAAGACAGCACTTCTTTCCTTTTGTACACGGGTGTCGCGTGCTACCACGCTTAGAAAATTTGCTGACTCCAGGCCCCAGCACAGCCTCAGCCCCACGTGCATTCACGCGCTGGACCTTTCTGGCCGTCTTGTGCTTCTCCTCTAAACCCCCTCCTCAACCAATCCCAATCCCCTCCTATGCTTGCAGGACACAGGTGCACCCTTGCGTCCGATATTTCAAAGTTTTTGTTTGGTAAATGCCCTACACCTGCCTTGAACGCTAAATACACATACACTTTGAGCTGCATTTCTTAGTCACGTTGTCAGAAAACGTTGCTCAGACACGACGCTCACTGGATCCGTTTTAAAATATGGTGTCAACAAAACAAGCTTTCTTTCTGCCAGCCGATCCAATGCACGTTGCTATGTTTCTGTCAAACTCTGCGTTTTGCTCTCAGCCGAGGTTTGACCTACTCTACTATCAAAGCAGCAAGCGCAGCCATCTTTACCGCGCACAATATGGCTGGTTTAGATTATGTGACCAGCCACTCCTTTGTTCAAACGGTTAGATTCTGCGCACAGAGGTCACTTTCCTCTGAAGGCCAATTCAAGAAAGCTCCCTTGTTTCTTGACCTCTGTATAATAACAGTCTCCTGCTTCAGCCAAGCCAGTCCACCCTACTCACCTCCAAGTTGCAACGTTTAATATGGTTTGCTTCTCTGGTTTTCTGAGATATGACTGCGCTTGCCAGATTTTTGCAAATGAGTCAGGTTCTACTCTTCTCACATGGAAGTATTCTTGGCCAAAAGAAAGAACGACCAATTTCGCTCAGGCTAAGTAGTATGTATTGCTCGGGGCAAGTCCCTTTCCTGCCCAGTCTCTCTCTTGAAATTTTTGTTGGTGAAGGCAGGATCTTTGGGCAAGCACGTTCCCATTTTTCGTTCCTTCAAGAAGGATTCTTCTGAAAAGTTTTGCCCCTTAAATCAGCCCTGGTCTTACTCATTTGCTCGAGCTCGCGTTCTGCAAGCTTTAACTGATTCTGCTCACATGTCCTTCGCAGATTTTACTGACAGATACGGCCTGCACTCCCTTCGCTCTGGGGGTGCTACCCTCGTTGCCAAGGAGGGTGTTCCTGATCATATTTTCCAAGCTCATGGAGCCTGGAGGTCAAGCCAGGCCATGCACGCATACATTGAGAGGCCTATTGCCAAGAAATTGCTTCCTACCAGCTCAACCATTTATTTAATAATATTTATGACGGTGATATCAAAGGTTTTGTTTTTTCGACGTAACTCAGATTATTAGTGCAGCTGTTGATATTTTTGATTGATTTATTTGTTGGGACCTATAGGTTGGCTGAGCAGCTATTCCGGGCTGGAGGCCTTTGTAATCCAAACTTAATTAAACTTACAAATTGCAGTAGCTTGCCGTGTGTGAGAGTCGGGCTGTGCTGCACACTGAGGCGTATCATGCAATCCTTTGCCAGAGCTTGTAAAGCAGTGTACCTGTGATCAAAAAATTTTAAAGAAAAATGTAGCCCAAAACAGAGCCCGACATTGCAGCACGAGTGCAGACAGGACCGCCGACAAAGCCTGGGTCAGCTGCTCTGCACCCCGCGGAATGCGTTCACAACGGGAGTGGCTGCAACTTCAGAGTGCTCGCTCAGCTTCTATGCTGTTCTCCATTGAATGTCCTGGACCAGACCTAAACCTAACATGAACAAGCTTCTTGACACCTGAGGTGCCACTAGTGCTTAAACGCTTGAACAATACTGAATGGGTGGCTCACAGAAAAGAGGATGTGGTGTGTGCATACACGAGAGAAGTTTCATTCATTATACACAATTTTACATTCTTAGCCAGGCAAGTGATGGTTCAGAGTTCATCAAGCAGCAGGGCCGCAGAGTGATGAACCAGACCATGTTTGATAATCCAGACCCTCTCGTTGTGCATGTGCTGCTTCTCACACATGAATTTATATAGAATGGTTCAGATGCACCATAAGATTCTGGAACAGTTTACTCTCTTCAAACAACCCTCTTCTTGAGAAAATTGTGCGGGCTGATTTACTTCTTGCAAACAGAAGTGATACATGGACTTACCAGGTTCTGCATGCGCTCCAAGATTTACCTACATCTCAACAGTTTTTGGATGCCATACGATCTCGTCAGACTATCAATCAACGACAGTTTGAACTCACTCTTCGTGAACATATCATTGGGGGCTGGAGAAATCTTGACATTTTGACACCACATGAAGCTCACCATTCCAGCAGAATTATGAGGACATATCACACACATTTCGGTGTACCTTGATTGGGGAATACTTCTGGATGGTGAGATGACAGAAAAAGAAATTAAAAGCCTGTGTTGCCTCTCTACCTTCGCTTGGACATTCCCAGCAACCTCAGCCGAGCACTTTCTTGCCTTCGCCTTTCTGGCCACAACTTTCTAGTCCAAAGAATGCGTCATGACAGGAATAGAAAACCTTATGAGCTCAGGATTGTGACAGATGTGACTGGCACACTATTCAGGATGAGGAACACATTTTGTTAGACTGTCCGCATGAACATCTAGTCAGACTTCGCACACAGCAACAGCTTATCTTCCCACCTCAGTATGAGGATGGCCCAGCTCGTTTGAGGACCTTTATGAACCAACCTGATATTTTTGGTGCTGCCTCTTTTGTAGCTAAGTGCCTAGCCCTGTTCCCTTAAATTTTCTAGCGTTTTTGGGTTTGGTTACAGGCTTTTTTCCAAGCTTCCGCTCAGATGCCCACCAGAGGCATATATAGCGATGTACCTTACCTTACCTATAAATTGAGCAGCTATGCCAGGCTGGAGGCCTTTGTAATCCAAACTAAACTTGACCTAAACTTATATATAAGTCATGACGCTTTTTATGAGCAGCCAGGCTAGCAGTCGCACTACTTGACTGAAGGCCTTTCTATTGTAAACCTTGTAAACCTAAACGTATGACCTTCCCTAAAATTAACTGCTCGTCACACGATTTGTTGCTATCCCTGAATGTTCGTGAGGTTTAAACTTTGTGGCCTGTATATCAAGACCGTCTCGTGACGTGGTCCTTTGAGAGGCCCCATAATGGGGTGGTGCTGCTAGTGTGTGCCACCCACCATGCTGCCCACAGCCGATACATCCTGTGTTGCTGACCTTTTGTTGTGCAAAATCATGATTTTATTTTGGGATCTTTCTGCCGAAGTCCCTCCTTTTTGTAACCCCCTTTGTCACTATATTCCGCTGAGATGCCCTTTGAGGCATATATAGTGATGTAACCTTACCTATGTTCAGCAGGACGCGCCATGGGCGGTAAGAGAAACAAAGCAATATAGAAAAATTCAACCGCCCTTAAAAGTTAGCAAAGCAATGGATTGATGGATAGAGCAACAGTGATTGAGTAAGGAATTTTTGATTAAGAGAACCAGAAGAACCTGTACAGATTAGTGCAGGCATATGCCAAGGAGGGAGTGGGTGGGAGAAACCGAATTATTCAACAAATTAATGAGAGCGCTCAAAGAAATCCAAGAGAAAGCTCTATCCATTCACTTTCGCTCCTCTTACTGCCGCCTCTAACTGGTCAAGCTCTGCTTCATCATCGTCGTCATCTGCAGAAAATAAACAGTATCAACATTTGTCCTGTCAGAGCATGCTAATGCAGCAGACCGGTCTGTTGGCAAGCTGAAGGCACAAAAAATTGGGCGCAATATCCTGCTGACCATCTACTGGCGTTTATCCGTGGCTCCCTTGGAGTAATTTCTCAGCTCCTCAAATACAGAAGCATTAATTGATGAAATCTCCAGACATCCCACAAACTGCACAAATCCACGCCTTCTACATGCATAGGCCTTATAAATCTGTTCCACAAATCTGGTGTGAGGTTGGGGCGGGGATACCTTTTCCCCCTGTGTACCTTGCGTAAGTGCCTGCCGTTTGCAGGCTTTCCCAGTACCCCTGCCCCAAATTCCACATTGCAGCATCATTAAATTAACCAAGTTGCTGTCATTCTCAAGCAGAGATTGATTGGTGCAATTTCATAATCGCACCTCTTTCCTGCCAAAGTGGGTGCAGAGAAGGCATCGGGCCCCACAAAGCTCCCCAGAATGCCAAATTTTCAGCAAAGCTCCAGGAGACCTCATAACTTTTTGACGTCACGTGTTGATTGAAATACAAATTACATACCGTACCTTTTTGATATCATCTCGGGTAAATAACGTTTTTTGCCCTCCGGGGTAGTTCCGGTATCGTTTGATATATATTTATTTTGAGGCTCCGGGGTTGCCCAGGATTGGCGAAAATAAAGTTTTGTGGGTGAGTGAACAGTGATGTGCGGAGAAGGCCCCGCCCCCGCCCCCGCCCCAGCCCCAGCACGACACTCCTGGACAGCACCAGGAGCACCTGCCCCAGCACCTGCAGCACGAAACACATGCGCACGCACACACGCGCACACGCACATGCAAACGCCGGCAGGCCTGGGGTAAATGCCCATCTGGTTTCGTGGGGGAATGGCTAAAATATAGGTATATTTTGAGGGGGTCGGGGAGGGGGGGCGGGGGGTTCCAGGGGGGGTCAGGGAAATTTGGGGGGGTGCTCCAGAATTTTTCTTCCAGCGCCACTTCCAGCGTATGATAAATATATTTTTGAAATCCTCAGCTCAAGCTCGTTCGATTGGTACCCTTGTTGGGTCATTTGGTTAAAGAGGGGGGTCTGTATGCCTGGTCCCAGACATGCATGGAATGCCCCCAAGTAGGCCGCGGGGGTGTATTCAGGCAAATTACCAGCAATTGAACAAACTTGCAGTTCACGTGTTGCATTTTGCATAAGCTGCATGAATGAGGTAAAAATGTGCGTTGGCAAAGGTTTTGGATGGATATGTGCAATAAACCGGTGGCCAGTGCAAGAGCGTGCACAGATCAGTTTTTGCCCTATAACTCTTCAGGTATTAATATTTGGCAAGAGGACTGTGCAGGCAGATAGCTCCTTACATTCTGAGCAGATTGACACCCTTTTTGTAAGTGTGGGGGGTCATTTTGGGCCGGAGGCCCAAACTTTACACGTGACTGTCAGGAATTGTTTTTTTTGCCTCCTGAAAGCTCATTGATAAATGACATTAAAGACGGATTCAGACTTCAAAGACGCATGCAGACCTTAAAAGAAAGGTTAAAATTGAAACGTTCAGCTTGTTGGCTTTTTGGCGGATTTTGCACGTGGACGAGCTTACGTAAAAAGTATTTCCTGAATTAGCACAAATGCAGAGTCTTGCTTTGAGGATGTCCAGCCCTAAACCTGAGCAAGCTGGCTTTGTTGCCATTCACCAGGATTTGTTGCTACAAAGTTACAAGCCAAAGCACGCACTAACAGGGCACCCACCGTCAAACAGCTCTTCGTCTTCCTCCTGTAGCTGCAACGTGGTGGATGGCCCAGTATTGTCTCCGTTGGCCATGACGCCATTGCCGTGCTGCTGCTCTCCTTCTGCATCCCCGTCTCCTTGTTCTTCACTACTACCCCCCTCTTCCTGCTCCTCTTGCTCTTCTTGCTCGTCGTCTTCTTCATCTTCCTCGTCGCTTGGGGGTGGGGGTGGCAATGAGGATGGCTCTGCGAAGGTAGTGTGGCATGGTGAGGGGTTAGAGCGAGCACGACCACACTGTGAGGGGACGGCCCTAGGCTGAGCGTGAAAGTATATGGGGAATGTGATCCTCAAGCTGTGAGTGCAAGTGTGTGTATGTGCAATGTAAAAACTTGCACGGAACATATGAACGCACACAACGGATTGGACATTCTTTACTGCCGTAGCTGCTTCTTTTGTTGACTGCAGAACCTCAGCGGCGCGTGCACGTGTGCCCTGGTAGGGATTTGCTGGCACCTAACGGGTTTAACTCGATTAAAATTTTAGTTTCTGAAAAGTTGGCAAAGCCCATCAATCCTGTCAGTGCAACACATGCGTGCATGTGCATGTGTGTTTGTGTGTGTGTGTTTTGTGTGTTTGTGTGTGTATGTGTGTACGAGTTTGTGTGCGTGTTTGTGCGTGCGCGTGTGTATATTTCTGTGCACGCCTGTGTGTATTAGCACGCGTTTGTCTGTGTATGTGCGTGCGCGCATGTGTGTGCATGTGTGAGTGCGTGCGTGCATGTGTGTGCCTTGCTGACCCACAGACTCCGCAGTGACACACATGCATGGCGTAACAGCAAGGCTTTGCTGACGTCTAAAAATTTAAACACGGCACCCCAGGGCCCCAATTTGTTCTGGCACGGTGAAGTTTTTGGTTAGGAGCCTATGCCGAGTCTCAGCTCGGAAGGTGCCTCGGTGGACCTGAGGAGGAGGTCTGGACAGCCTAAACACAAAACTTACCTCCAAAACTTTACACACAACACCCCAGAGCCCACAAACTTTTCTGGCTCGGTAAAAAATTTGGTTAGGAGCGCCAACTTTCAGCCTGGGAGGTGCCCTGGGTGGGCCTGGGGAGGCTCGTATGAATTTTAGTGGGAAGCAGTCAATGCTAGGGGCTCACGCCCCCACGAGGGGGGCTTTGCCAAAAAGGAGTACGACCCAACACACACCAGTGAATGGCATAAGAGGTGTCACAATCTAAATGACATTAATTCTTGTTCTCGAGCAGATCTTTCTCTGTCTTGCATCGCCATTGATGGCGTAACTTTATTGCGATACAAGAAAGCACAAGCACACACCTGTCGCTGCGCGTTGCCTTGCGTGCTCTGCCGCTGCGCTGGCCTTGTCTAACATAGCTTTGATGGCGGCCTCCTGCAAAGAGTATAGACGGGGGGGGAGGGGGTCACAAAGATAAATGTTGATGTACAAGTGTCGCGGTGCCTTTCTACCGTTGTGCACAATGCTGGACGGCCTGATATGCTGCTGGAAAACGCAGCTTGATGCTTTGAATAAACGGGTCTTTGTGGAAGAAGCAGCCTGGTGTGATTGCTTCAGACGTCTCTGTTGACACATGAGGGAACAATAATGGGGAAGCCTGGGCAGATTAAGCAATTTATATTACAAACTTGAAACTCTGCGTGCTCATTGGCGTGCACATGCACATGCACACACACACCTCTGCGTCTTGGGCGGTGGAAGGAGTGTCGTCGCTGGCACTGGCATCGTCTTGCGCTTGGAAGCCCTCCTGCGAGGGGGGAGTAAAATTTTGAGGCGTGCAAGGTTAGCCTGATTGAAAATAAGCACTGGCTGATGCTAGTAGGGAAGATGTGAGGATGTGGCCTTGGGCTTGTAAGTACACCTGATACTGAAGGTGATAGTATCGTAACGTAAGAGTTTGAACCAGAAACTGGGTATACAAGCAGGGATCTTTAATTGTAATGTAACAGAATTTGAACCAAAAACTGGGATTCAAGCAGGGATATTCAATGCAACATGAGAGGGCCATGAACATGGTGCAAGCCAAGGTAACTATATGAAAGTGACGCAAACAAATGCTGCTGTGACTTTGCAAGGGACAGCTTATAATGAGCGGTTTTGCTGCAGCAAGGATTTGCCAGGAAGCAAAGATACTTTTATAAGGCTTCCTGTGCGCACCTGGCTGAAGATCTCCCGCCCTGACATAATGCCCTTCTTCCGCCTCTCCTCCAGCTGCGCTTCGACAATTTTGCGCTTTTCTGCAACCTGTAAAAGTGAATGAAATAAAGGTAAGTTATGAAAACTCTGTGTGTGTATGTGTGTATGTTTGTGCTAAGGAATGCAAAAAAGCACCTCAAAGTGTATCCTGCTTGGCGTCTTGTAGGCATACAAACCTGACAAACACTTGCCGAAATTTAATTCGCGGTGACAGGTAAGGATGCAACATGAAAAGGCACACCATTGCCTGCCTGTCTGCTCTTTGTTCAAACAAGATTAGCTATGCCCATAACAGCCCAAGGACTTAATGATTCTACAACTGCAGTGCCTGCATAGACCTTCCTGTTTTTTTGGCATCTCAGGGTTTGAGATGCCTGACTTTGCCTACAAATCCTTCTATAGTAGAACTCAAAAACGCTTGCAGGGCCACTCAGAATTCAAACCTGTCCCCATTACTTACACCTCCACTGAAACTTCCTTTCAGCTCCAATCATTACACAATAGGTGTTAGAATGTAGCAAACGAAGCATGAGTTAGCTCGAGCAACCTGCCTACAGCAAATTCAAAGTGTAAGAGGCGAGCTCTCACCTTGTTGCCGCGCCACATCTTGAAGACCTCCTGGGTGATGGGGGTGCGCGCCTCCACCTTCGCACGCTCTTCCTCAATCTCCTCCGCTGTGTCTTTTTTGTTGGCTTTCTGCAGATGAAATTTGGGTTGAGCATAGTGAAGCTGAGAGGCACGCACCAACTAACAGTAATGGGAACACTTCAATCCTTGCATTCTTTTTTCCATTGTACAATACAGAAATATGGAAGACAGAAAGGAGTCCTAGTACCTACCGTGTTGACGCTGTGCGGCAACACACACGTGAAAAGAACAATGGCAATCTCAACCATTCATGCCGACTTTCAGCAGCTCATAAATTCTGTCCTGGTACCGTGCTGACGCTATGCAGCAACAAACACACGAAAGGAACAATGGCAAATTTAATCATTCATGCCGACTTTCAGCAGCTCTTTTATCTGTCTCATGAACACACCGCCATTTTCCAAGAAGCAGCACTTAGCTGGCTCCCCTCTACATACATGATTCCCACTATATTTTTAGACCAATTGCAAATTCCCACTGAATTTCAGTGAACCTGCGCACCTCCTCCTCCAGCAGCTCTTTCATCTGGCTCTTAAACACAAAGCCTGGCGGCAGCGCGTGCTTGTACTTGCACTCTGAACCGTTGGGGCACTTCCAAAACCTGCACATTGATTTGGCAAGCTCGACTGCATATTATATACAGGCATGCCAAGGTCGTTTGGGGAAATGACATGCAAGCGTGCACACGCACATAGGCATGCCCAACCTCTCCTGAACACAGACCCAGCCAACAATCAGTGCACAGTGACATGGTTACACAAGAGATTCACTGACCCTTGCTTGCTCAAGCGTAATATGCACGCCAGGGTGCACGCATGCATCCCCCTCGCCTGCCAGCACCTCAGCGACCCAGGCACAGCACCTCCACTTTTCGTCCTCCACCCTCCACCACTCACCATCCGTACTTCTTGGTCTCCACCGCATCAAGGAAAAACTTGCAAATGATGCTGGTGGCGTTTGAGGGCTTCTCCTTGCTGTGCTTCTCTTGGATCACGCGCTCCAGCTCCTCTTGGTCCCAGTCCTCCATGTTCTGCAGCAGGAGCACCATGACACAACACACGTACGCAAACATAGTGATACTTATTCCGCGTGTGATGGCAGCTCGTCAGGTCGTTTCCTAAACTATGCGCTCCAGCTTGTCTGTAGCCCACAGATTGTGTTGTGCAGCAAGCACACAAGTTGCATGCCCTTAACCCACACCCACACCCACACCCACACCCAAATCCACAGACAACCACATCCTTTTTGCCACACGCAGGCCTCACTTATAATGTTATGATGCTTGTTGGTGATGCCCCACCTTTACTTTGCGTGTAAATGCAAGCAGAGCTGGTATGTTGCCGTTCTTTCCAGCACACCCTACCCTACCCTCGCTCAATCTTTTCACACATTAGACCCCGCTCTACTCAGCACACCCTACTCTAGTCCTTCTTAAGCAACTCGCCCCACCTCGCCTTCCTCTGGCTCCTCGTTGGCATCACGCTTGTCGCTGAACAAGTCAATCTTAGCTGCCTGCATGTGCACAAATACAAGAAAATGAACAGGCTAACTGCTGCCATGGTTGAACTCTTTACCCACTGCTATACCCGTAGAAGACCTGGCTTATAATGGTACAAAAGCAGGCTAGACGACCAGGAAAAAGCACCGATTTAGGGGGGAATCGCACCTTCTTCTCTACATTCAGGTCGTGGCTGTATTTGCACTTGAAGCCTTTTGTGCACTGCCCGTGTCGGTAGAACTCGCAGACAATGGACTTCGGATCAGCGCCTGAGCACAATTTGTGTTGCCAGAGTGTGAAGTGAGTGCAGCAAACCTACGTGATTAAAATCCCGGCAAGCGCTGTGTTTTGTAGCGGAAGTATTTGCAGACAGCAGATTTATGGGTCAGCGCTGAAGCAAAGAGTGCGTGCAATATATGCATCAAGGGTCCATCGTTATAGCAGCACACAGCAATTGAAATACACTTCCGTAGCAATTGCGAAGGCCAGAGTTATGTACCTGGTGGGACCTTGGGCTGGATAATGGTTTGGGCGTACAGTGATGCCATCTCTCTCTTCCTCTCCTCCTCCTCTTTCTTTTTGTCCTGCGCGCGCGTGCGTGCGTGCGTGTGTATGTGATTGTATGTGTGTATGTGTGTGCGTGTGTTCACTTGTGTGTACTTGTGCGTGCAATTATATGTGTATGTATGTGTGTAAGTATTATTGTGTGCGTGTACGTGAAATTTTTATTGTACATACGTGTAGGTTCTATTGTGTGCGTGTACGTGAAATTTCTATTGTACATACGTGTAAGTTCTATTGTGTGCGTGTATGTATTGCGTGTGTATGTGTGTGTGTGTGTGTGTGTGTGATTGAATGTATGTATGGGTGTGTGTGCGTACGTAATTGCTCATGTGCATGTTAACATGTGAGTTTGCGTGTACGTTGTGAGTTTGCGTGTACGTTGTGTGTGTGTGTGTGTGTGTGTGTGTGTGTGTGTGTGTGTGTGTGTGTGTGTGTGTGTGTGTGTGTGTGTGTGTGCGTGTGTGCTATATGTGTGTGTGTGCGTGTGTGTGTGTATGTGTGTGTGTATGTGTGTTTCTGTGTTTTTCTGTGTGTTATAAATGCCTCGTAAGAACCATGCAGTTGCCAGGCGACGGGATGTGTTCATGCAATTGCTTTCAAATATAAGATCCATGCTCACGCCTTGACTTCGGTTCACACCCACACGAGCAGATGTGATGAGGGCGCACGACTCGATAAATCGAATCGCGGATGACATCACCACGAACTTCCCACTCACCCTGGGAGCTGGTCCGGCCGGCTTCGCTGCCTGCTTGACACCCTGCGTAACTTGCTGGACATGGGACTGGACCCTGTGCGTGTGAGAGTTTATATGGGAGCGCCAAAGTGTCAGCTGGGCCCTGCTCCACCCAAATCAATCACTCCCTCATCATGCAGCTGAAGAGAAGAAACACTTACGTTTTACTTTTGTTCTTATTCTTCAAGCCAAAAGTCCTGTCCTCCGCAGCCTGTGCATACAAACACAGAAAGGGGTGCCGGCAGGTTTAGTTGTGCGGATTGTGTGTGCGTGCTGCATCTCGCATGCAGCTCTCTGTGCAATGTATGCTAAATTACTATGAAGTAACAAAGAACAGAAGGCTAGGAGGTCTGTAGAGCACCCATGCTTTGGCATGGGTGGATACGCGTGCACACACATTATTACTCTGACATTTTAAAGACAGCTGCCGTGCGTCGCAGCTAGCAGCACAAGCCCACCTTTGCTTTTGCTGCTTTATCCTTGGCCTTTGGTGGCTCCCTCTTTTTGCTGTCTCCACTGGACTTCTGCAGGCATGAAAGGCACCGTGCAAGCAACAAAATGCATTCTCCTCTGCACGCTTCACACTCTGCCAAGGCAGCGATTGTTAATGCGATGCTCCTTCATGGGCGTTTGGCTGCACCACTGCTGTCTATCTACGCCATGCAGACGATTGGAAATCCAAAGTAGGAATTCCCAGTGTGCGACAGCCAGACAACCGACGGAGCTGCCCTGTTTCCCTAACACTATTTACACAACCAACATGCCCATGCAGTGGCACACCTTGGGAGGCATGATGTATCAGAGCTGCGCTACTTTAGATAAATCGCTAAAACTAAATTAAGAAAGTAATAAGGTTGTAACGCTAAAAAATAAAATAATTTAGGTACGAAGTATGGGCTGTCTTAGCTTTCCTCACAGCAAATACCCACACACATGTATATACACGCACATGTACATACACGCACAATACACACAATACGCACACACGCGCACACACACACACACACACACACACACACACACACACACACACACACACACACACACACACACACACACACACACACACACACACACACACACACACACACACACACACACACTCACACACACACACACAAACACACACACACACACATACACACACACTCACAAACACATACACACATACAGGTTTAGGCTTTGCTGCGCTGTCCGGGAAAGAAAAAATGGTAAGCATGCACAGTAGGTGATTTTGTCTTATTTCTTCTTAGGTCTACAGAGTGGTGTTTAGTACTCACAGGCAAGTGAGCAACAATGCTGTCTTACGCGATTGCAAACCCATGGTAAAATATGGTGAAAAGGGCTTTGCATCTTTGAACACACCTCGCTTGCATCTATCCCATAGGTGGCAATTATGGAGAACTAAAGTAGAGGGGCAGTAGTGTTGTGACCTTTCACTTAAGAGCCTTTTAGGAGCAGGATTGATGTGTACAAGTCTTTCTGATTTTTGGTGCACAGTGAGAAAATGCAAACAAGGTCATGTCATCCTCACTAGAACCTGAAATTAAGATTGTGTGGCGATGCCAAGGTGCCAAGCAGATCAGCGTCATGTAAGTGTTTAAATTTGGACAATTGAAAATACTGAGTTTGGCAGCATCTGCGATGCAAACAGCATCTGTTATGTAGATGTACTTGGTTTGAAACTTATAAACGTTTAAAGCTCATCAGTTCATCTAGTTCACTGTGTTTTTGAATTTTGCATTAGGTAAAAAAAGAAATGGGCTCCTTACAAGCAGTTCACAGTTGTGGCATAAACTTTATGCAAAGGGTGCTTAGCCTGAAAGCACCTCCTCATAAACGACAAATTAGTGCGGAAACCCTTGATTGCAGGATGGGAAAGGAAGGTTTGCTGCAAAGGAGCTTGTGGACAAGAGTGCCCTTGAAGATCCGGAATACCAACGGGTGGTCAAAGAGGTAGAGCTGCTTCAACTTGCGAACTTTCATTTAAACACTCATCAACATAAGTGGCAAGTGTCAACACTCTCAATGATTTGGGGTTGTGCTAGCTAGCCAGACTGTCAGTGCAGGAAAGGCAAAATGTTTTGCTTGGACAATTATGAGCTCAAGAGTAAATCTCTCTCTTGTGTGACCTAGGTCTGACACATGTAAGCTCATCCTATAATGTGCAGTGACAGCACTAATCAACGCAATGCTCCTGCAAAGATCCCTTGCAAACTATTAAAAGAAGTGGATGACAAATATTAATACCAGAGGTGGCATTTAAGGCCCTAAATGAAAATATGCAATGCTCTTTTGTAAAGTGTCTCATCTTTGCAGATTTGAGTAATCAAAAAACTACACAGGCAGTGAAGATTCAATTCCCATGTTAATGAACGAAAAGGAGCTACTTTGATACAAGGTGCCGTAAGATTCCACACACCTCAAAAGGGAAAATATAAACGGGGATCAGGAGGGTTGCAGAATTGGCCTTAAATCAGCTCCTGACGAGGATTTTTGGTAAATGGATTGGACGCAGCATCCAATAAGAAATTTAGTAGTTCTATTACAAAAGTTGAGTAGTTCTGTTACAACTCGTTCAAGAGGCAGGGGTAATACATCAGATGAAGACCGAGAGAGGCAACTAAAAACTAAGATGAGGCTGAGAAAAGAGAAGGAATGAGAAGTAAAAACCAGAAAGGAAAGAACCAAGCAGACAGCTGGGCCATTGACATCCTCACTGTCCGCAAAAACAAATAAAGCACTGACACTACAAGATGCAATTTCACATGTCTCCAAGACTGTTCTCGACCTCCACTGCTTGTTGTCGAACAGCTTCTCAGCCATTCCTTGCGTCTGGCCTTGTGCACCGCATTTCACTCTTGCGTACAGATTCAAGAGGGGCAGAGCAAGAGTGGGTGGTTGGGCCAAACTGGGGGTGAGTTGCCCTGCTCCCTCCGTAAATGTATGGTGACTGCCTTGGTACCAATGGGGTCATTTAAGGGGGGGCTTCATGCAAAAGCTTGCTCGCACGTAACTTCTTTGGTGTTGCATGCATGTACCTTGCAGCCTTTGACAGAGAGGATTTGGCGTATATTAAGGACCTGCGCGAGGAGGAGAGGAAGAAGGAGCAGGAACGTTTGTATGCGTGCGTGCGTGTGTTGTTTGTGTGCGTGTGTTAGTCTGTGTATGTGTGTGTGCCAGTGTGTGTGTGTGTTGTGTGTGCCAGTGTGTCTGTGTGTGTGCGTATGTGTGATAAGTGCCAAGAGCAACCATGGAGGCTCCAATGCTTTTTTTGCGCTTAAATTAGGGATCTTGAATATCTTCCGTATGAAATAGTCTAGTTAAGGAAGTCATTACTTGGTACCAGCTCTAGCGTACTGTGTTTACAGGGCAATCTTAATATTAACAGCCCTTATCAGGTCACCCAACGTCCGAAATTTGCTTTTATAAGAGTTTGTATAACTAAAACTTCACACACACACACACACACACACACACACTCACACACACACATACACACACACACACAACTGGAACCAATTGAGTTGGCATAGTACAAAATATCCCTCCACGGGGCTCCTCACTAGTTTGTTAATCCTTTTTATTGGTGAAATATAAAAGGGAAGTGTAGTGCACTTGACAGATCTAATAGCTGCTGACCTTGTAAGGTCCTCAAAGGCTGGAAAGACCCTGCTTTTGAAGATTGAAAAGGACTCAAACTTGTAATCCCATTGCTCTTTACAGGATCTAAAGGACACAGAGGCGATTGAGTACCAAAAGTTGAGGTCTAGCTTGGAGGACGAGGAAGCTCGCAACTTGGCAAGGGCAGCTGCAAAGGCAGCTGAAAACAAAAGACAATCCAGGTGAGTGGGATTATCTAGATTTATGCGGACGGTCTTTCAAATTGAGAATCCATTTGGATGCTCTCTTGCTGCTTTTTTGCTTAATATTTAGCTACATATATACAAATTCTAGTAAATGAGGTTTAGTAGATATGTTCTCATGCAGGCTTTCTAGTTGTCATGTTAACTAAATTTAAATCACACTTTTGCATGGGCCAATACGTTTTTCCAAACACTCCTGTGCGCCTTTTCAGACAAGCAAAGCCAATGCCACTTCGGATAGTTAGAAAAGCAAGCAGCATAGAACCAGGCCAAGAGCCACCAATGAAACGCCAGCACACCACAATCCCTACACTTCCCGTTATTGCCTCACAACAGCAGCAACAGCAACAGCAGCAGCAGCAGCAGCAGCAGCACCAGCAGGGAGAACATGAAAGACACATGCCAGAACGAGGGGGAAGTAAGCCTGCAATTGAGGGAGGCGGCTTAATAGGTTTACTTGGATACGCAAGCTCAACAACGAGCAGTTTAGAGGAGGAGGTGCAGAAGAATGCAACGGGGAAACATGAGGATGATGCAAGCACAAAAAATGGGTGATTACTTGAGTTTGTTGAAAGTTAAGAAACTTGGTTCCAAGCTCCATATGCATTCTGTTAGTTATGCTGCTAAACTTGTTCATACCAGGCGCATACTTTCCAGTACTATTATCAACTTTTATCTGGAACCGGTTTCAGGTCAAGCCTGCAACCCTCCTCATCCCCATTAACCTCTTCCTTTTCCTTTGTGGAGAAGGAGTTTTACGGTACCCAGTACTTAAGTGGCTCCTTTCTTTATTTAATGTGGGAGTGGATTTTACTGCCCGCGTAGGTATTTTTTCTTTGCATAGTCAGTAAGTACCATGGTAAGGTTGTAAGTTGCTGACTATCATTTTGATTGGTACCGGTGTTGTTATCATGTTTGAATCATTATTTTATTCACTTCTTCTCTTTTTGCTCCGCCAGAAGTATTATTGACAACGCACCCAGCTATGATGAGGCAAAAGTTCATAGCAAGCACTTCAGGGGGAGTGTGTCAGCACCGTGCTAACATGACCGACAGGTGACCATGACACATTTTATCCTCTACACAGGGCAGAGTGACCATAGTATCCAGCCATATAAAGTTGTTTACAAGGTTTACAAAAGGCCTTCAGTCGAGAATTTTGACTGCTAGCCTGCTCATAAAAAGCAATTAGTTCATGGAGGGAAAAAACAAGCTTCAAGTTGTTATTGTTCTGGGTTAAGAAAGTAGACACATCATGAGCTCCTGTTGGGGGAAACAGAGATGCATACTTCCTGCATACTTCCTGCGGGAGAAATCACATATCCATAGTACATACGCAGGACAAATCCAGTGGCTAACGCGGCTCAAGAAAATTAAACAGTCCGGCAAAGAGTGATGTGAGTGTTGCGAATGGAAATCTCAGACCTTACGGGTTGCACGTGCCCTTCACACCAACAGCAGAGATTATGTGGTGTGTACATGTCCTAGTAGCTTAGATTTGCAGGTGAAAAGTAATAGCCAAGTACATTATGTGGTTTTCCAGCTACCATCAAGCGTGCTGCACGACACACACTAGAGCAATTAGCTAGAAACAAACTGTAGGGACGGCAGCTGATAGGGTATAATTCATATACCATAATAATTTCATATATTTAACATTTCTTTGGGCCTGAATACCTCCGCGGTCGGGCGTCCGTTCCGCGTAAGATTATGTAGACAATTATACTGGTCTGGTTTTAGTCGGTGTGTTCGGTTTCGCGGCGAGTTGTGAGGGTCGGACTTTTGGCGACGACAAGGGCTGGAAAGCGGCACGTCGTGACGGCGTAAAAAAATGAGTTTACTGTTTCAATTCTTACTTGATTCTGTTGGTAATTGTGCAGTTATCGTGCGCCGTGATTTTCTGTGGCTGCATGATGGAGACCGACGAGGAGGAATTTTTGGCCGGCCACTTTTTGTTGCGGTTGAATGCCACTGTTATTTGGTATTGCTTTTTTTGGAGCACACTAGTACTGTTATTATTTTACAGTGAATGGATTTTGGGAAGCTCTGGCAGTGAGGGGAGGTCCGTGCATTGACTTGCTTCTGCCTGTCCGCGACTTTCTGGTCGCGTTCTTACAGCAAGAACGGGTCTGTATGGCATGGTGCAAAGCGAGTGCACAGGAGGAGGCCTATTTCCGCACAATTGAAGGAATGGAAACAAATTCACAAAAAGGCAATAAATTTGCAGAAATTACAGAAATTTGGGCAGGCAGGGCCCTTGCTTCTATTTACATAGTATATAAGCTGCATGCCATAAACAAGCACATTCAGTACATGAACTTATCTTACTGTCATGCCCAGCCAATCGTTGGCAATGACGAATCGTGTGACAAGCAGTTAGTTGGTTGACAGTTGGGAGTTTATGTATGTCTTGTCCAATAAGCTGGACGTGCCAGTCTTATTGATAACCTTTATCCAGATGGATTCTCTTGGTAATCAATTGACAATATGTGAGCATTCTAAGAGGTACCATTAGAAAAGACCCTCAAGAGACCCCGGGTCACCCCGCTCACAGTGTGAGTATCGTGTAAGGTGTAAGGTCTCTGATTCTCTTTGTTCGGCTAGTCATATTGATGTTTGACCACAATGAGGCCGAGAGGTTTGTCTGAGTCAATGGTCCCCCAGCTCCGGGAAGGAGTAGCAGTGTGCGTGGGAGCAATCAAAGATAAGTGGCACTAGTAATAGACACACTCATACGTGTGTGTGCAGAGAGCGCAAAGGCATGAGCCAGAGAACTAGTAGAAGCATTGGGGACCACAGCGACGCAAACCCACTTCTCTGCTGGATCCAGCAGTTTTTTCCACTTTGGAGGCCTTTCTTCTTGGTCCGAAGGCGCATCAATTATCAATAAGACTCACGGGGGCTTTTGAAAGCACTCGTTTGAAGCTTTACTGACCAGAGGCAGAAACATGCCGCGCTCAGAATGTACGACGTTTTGAGCTGTGCCAAGAGGCGCACAGTGCGCTCAAAATTAGTTGATGTGCTGCGTCTTACACTTTGCAGTGACGGTGATTTGATCTGACATTACGGAGGGAAAACAACGGAGCAAGCGTCCCCCAACAAATTCCTCTATTTATGCGAATTGATAGAATGCTATGAGTAATAACATACAAGCATTACTTGAATTGAGCGACCCTAAGGGCTTGGACAAATGTGCAGCCTACAGACAAAATGCACAAGTAATGAGCCATCACGCTGCAACAAGAGCTCATTTTACCCCCAGATCGATGCCAATAAGTTAGCTTGCAAAAGTGGATGTTGTAAACTAGGTTTGGAGGGGTTCAGTTGTTTAGTACCATATGGCACCCCTTCTGCTGATCTTCTGTAAGAAGAATGGCTGGATATATGAGATCTCACCATTCATAACCATCCATGACCATCCGTTACCATCCAGGGACCTTTGACTTTTAATGCAATGATCTTTCTGTAAGGACTCCGAAACACTCAAATATGTTTGGCGCTGCGGCGCTGGTTTTGTACAGCACACGGGTGCTTAAAAAGTATGGCTCACGCCATGATCGGTGACACACACACCCCTGACCGGCAGGCTTTCCAACTAGCTAAGCTGCCTTGTATCCACTTTCGAACGGAGCAGAGCCAACAGTGGCAACAAATTGGACCTGTTCTGCAAAAACCTTTCAGCAGGATTGCCTAAGAGAGATATTGAGACTGTGCATGCAAACGATCAGTTGGGCGAGCAAATTTTCAAGGCTTGCATGCACATTGAAGGTTAACAACGCAATAGGGTGGCAGGATTCTTTTCCAGGTTTATCTTGTGCATTTACATACACGACGCAAACTGAAACGTTGAAAAAGGGTTGTCCGACAGATGCCATTTCTATGCTTTGTGCGATACATATATCCACGTTACACACACATACGAGTATCAACATCTTAGGTGGTTGGTTCCTGTCTTGCGTGCTCGTATGTCTGCGTGTGCGTGCATGTGCGCGTATATTTATGTATATAAGTACGTGTATGTGCACTACCGGTATATGTACCTACCTGTACGATGCGTCCCCGCAAATAATAATGTGAATTTTGAGGAAAGAAATTTCTAGAATGATAGCCCCTACCGGTCCAGTTGCAGAGGAATATCAAGCCAGCAAAGCACAGGAGCACAGGCCCGCTCATGCCAAGGTGAGTGTACCCAGCAACACGCAAATGCACACACACACATACACACACACACACACGCACGCACGCACGCACGCACACACACACACACACACACACACACACACACACACACACACACACACACACACACACACACACACACACACACACACACACACACATACACACGCACACACACATACAAACACTCACACTCACACACACACACACATGCATGCTTGCAAATGTACGCACTCACTCACGCGCGCGCGCACACACACACACACACACACACACACACACACACACACTCTCACACACGCACATGCACACACACAAACACACACACACTCTCTCACACTCACTCACACTCAAATACATGCACGAACATACGCACACACATGCTCACATGCACGCACATTCGCACACATATGCATGCACGCAACACACTTAAGCACCCATGTTCATGCACATAATAGCGTACAAAAGCACACGCACCATATGTATACAGGGTTACATGGGTCTAGGTGGCACATGAATATGAATATGCACCACTCACTCACACCCCACATGCACATGCACAAACATACACATTCACACACATGCACACACACACACGCATACACCTGTTTGTTGTTGTGAACAGCTGCGTATTCTTGGCATGACATGTGCGGGATGCTCGAGTGCTGTGGAAGGAACGCTGGTTGCTGTACCTGGTGTCTCACGTGCCAGTGTGGCATTGCTTCAAGAGACTGCCGAGGTAAAATCTTTTTCTGACCAGTTGTTTGAGGTTGCATCTTAATGGAGATTCCAAAACAGATCTTGCACGTGCGGGCACGCGCGCGCAGGTGGACTTTGATGACAATGTGACCAAAGCCGATTCGATTGTAGAGGCGGTGGAGGACTGTGGATTTGAAGCCAGTTTGCTTGCCGTTCAAGGCAGCAGGCAAAAGGGTCAGAAGGTATGCATTTATAAGTTGAGGCTAATTTTGAGGAGGGCGCGTGCAATGGCGTATGGTTGAAATTTGTCAGTGTTGAAATGCAGGCTGTTGGCAGAGCAGGAAGAGTAGAAAAAACCGAAGCATAAAAACTGAAGCAGAAAGGAAGCAGACGAACAAAAAGGAAGAGTGAGTGCAGGAACTTATGAAGAGCGAGTGCAGGAAGCAGAAAAGTAAAGAAATACTGAAGCAAATCTGAAGCAGAAAAACGAAAAGGAAGAGCGAGTGCAGGAACCCCTCTGCTAGAACAGGCAAGGAGTACATAGAGGTGAATTCGTCTTTCAATCACTCTCATATGCCCTTCATCACGCTACACACTGCGCCTAGGTGTTTTCGCTCCAGGTTTTCCACATGACGTGTGCGTCCTGTTCATCAGCAGGTGCGTCTCTGCTGGGAAGCTTTTGTCTAAAGTTTGGAGAATGCGAATGGCGCGTGCTTGTCTGTTTGCGTAAAGGCACTTGCATGTAATTTAGCAGACACGCTAGCTGGTCTAGTTTCTACCTACTATTAGAGCAATGCAAACAATAGCACAGGGAACACAGGGAGCAACTCAAAATAGGCTCTAGGGAGCTCAAACATTGTGATTGTCAAGAAACACCTATTCTTTTTTTTCTGAATTCTGAACCCCATTTCATCCTTTGGCTTTGTGTGGAAGCACGCTGTTATAAGTAAGGGTGGATAATTAGGGTGTCTGACTTTGCCCGCGAGGCTCGGGGAGCCTCAACGAGGCTCGGCACTCGCTGGGGAGGCCCTAGCTGGAAATTTCGGTTAGAAAATTACTTTCTCAAATCTGCACGGATTGAGCTGAAACTGTTGTTAGCTTATGTATATAAGTAAATGTTACCATTGAGACCAGTGAAAATATGGGCGTGTGAGTCAGTAAAATCCGGTTAGCGTTTACCCCCCCCCCCCCAAATTGTTACACACCCCTTATAACTCTTCCTGGTGGTATATGATTATAAATAAATGTTATTAATGAAGAGACTTGGTTAAAAATATGGGCGTGTCAGCCAGGAAAATTTAGTTTACGAAATGTTTGGTTGCCCCTCCTCCCCCACAGCTGCACACTGCCTTGTCCTCGATGATGTGGAGTGGCACGCTGTTGTTGAAGAAAAAAAGGCCCAAGTGCTCTCCAAGGAAAATTTGAGGATTTCTGGGGAAATGGGGCTAATTTCCCCCAAAAAGTGGACACCCTCGCTGGCTGACGATTGTCTTCCACACCAGGGAAAGAGGCTCGCCGAGGCTCGGCGACTCTCAGTGAGGTTATGACCCACCCTTAGTTATAAGCATATCATTTGTGTTTTTTGTGTGCAGTGGAGCAAGCGCTCATGACCGTCGATGGCGTGGAAGAGGCAAGGGTGGCCCTGACACAGGTGGGGAAGCAACAGCATAGGGTGGCACACCCACGCACGCAAGCACACTTTCACACACACACACACACACACACAAGCACACTCATACATACACACACGAGCCTGCAAGGGTAGCTGCTGGTTACGTAAGAAGCAGAACGGGAGCTTCATAAGCTCCTGACATGCCACTTTCCGCTTCGGGCTGAGCGTCCGCCAGTGCTATTCAGGCCTAAGACCTGAAATCCTTCAGTCGTCTGGGATGAACGTTTTGCCCATGACTTGGCTCATGCTGCTGATTACCATAAGACAGCTGAAACAGGAAGTAATAATATGGGCTGCACTGGATCGGTGCATTTTAGATGCCACATACCTCCTTACAGACTGAGGTCCTGACAAATTATGCAGGATTTGCAGCACAGACAAGATGGGTCGAGTTGGGAGCCTTGTCTGCATATGATTTATATAATTCATGATGGAGGAATGGATGCACTAGCCGATGCATTTTTACCTCGTTTCTTCCTTGCATGGTGAGGCAAAGGTTCGCCTAGCTGCTAAGGCCTTGTGCTGTGTTCATGAAAAATCAGTCAACCTCAATTTCTTTCTTGCAGGATGAGGTGGAGGTGCGTGCGCAGGCCTTGCGCGTTTATAAATTTTGGCAGTTGCTCTCAATCCCTTCTGTGCATGGTGACACAGGTGCAAAGGCCTTGTGCTGCACTCATTAGAATTTAATTTCACCACGATTCCTTCCGTGCAGGGTGAGGCAGAGGTGCGTGCGGGACCCAACAGCAAGGGGGAGGAGGTCCAGGGGGAGGCCCTGGTAGCCGCAATAGATGATGCCGGCTTTGAAGCCAAGCTGGTGGATAAGGGGGAAGGCCAAGAGACAATCATACTGAAAGTGCGTCTGTGCGTGCTGCTGGTGGGCTAGAGATTGTTTGGAGTTGTTTGACAATGAACATCTTAGTGATTTAGCAGGTGGGAGCAAAGGGAGACAGGAGATATATTGTTGCTGCTTGCAGTATCTGTTTAGCTCATGGCTAGGGTTGGCCAGAGCCATGCATTTGTAGGTATATACCTAGGGTGCGAGGCATAATATTATATTGCCCCCATAGATATATGATATTATTATTATATAATATTCTCAGAAATTGAAGAATTTAACCCAGACTGTGCACTCTGGTTTTTTTGTACCCAAAGATTTGATTGGTAAAAACCCTGCAAGGGCAAACTTCTTCCCACACCTACACCCAAATACACTCATACAAACTCCCCCCCCCACACACACACATACTCACATACTCACACACAAACACCCCACATATCCACCCGCACACCCACACTAATACCTAGGGTTAGCCCAACTGTACATGGGATTTCCATATACTGTATACCTTTCCATATACGGTATACGCCGCATGACCGTATATACCGTATATGAGGGGAAATAAATTCACTCAGAATTATTTCATAGGGGGGTCATTTTGCAGCTCTTGAAGAGCTGAGTTCGCTTGACCCAATATTTTATGCCCAAAAAATAAATGGTTAGGGAGCTAAGCCTGCTTCAAGCCAAAAAGACCTTAAAAAGGCCTTTTTAAGTGCAAAAGGGAAATCAACTACCATAACCACCAATAAAGCTAATTATTAATGCAAAACACATGCGTCAATAGAAAAGGGAAGCAAAGGAAGAGCTCAGTAAGAAGAGGCGCGAGAAAAGAAAATTGACCAAAAAGAGCAAAAAAGACTACTGGTGCTGGGATTTGACCTGAAAATATCATATTTACCTATGCGGGATCTGCATAATATATAATATTATATAGTAAAAATATGATGAGGGCGTCTGGCACCCTATATATACGGTGTACATATGGTATTTTCAGCAGGGAAATCACCATACATACGGTGCAGATATACGAATCTGGCCAACCCTACTCATGGCTCATGGCCTAATTTCCTCGGCATGCGCTGTTCAGCACGCCGCTGAATATGTATCATGCATGTGCTATCCTGTCAGCCTTATGCCTGCTGGGTCGTGCAGGAAAGCAGTGTGTGTGTGTCTCCCTGCAATGTGTTTGCTGCGTGCTGTTTGGTTGAAGTGGGGGAAGTGCTGAGTCAGTGCCAACAGTCGCACCTTTGTTGGAGGTGCAGCACCTCATTTCTCAATTCTTCAACATAGTAGGCTGCATCGAATCATCGGGAGAGGGATGGGCATATACCTTTGCCCGACATATTTGCAGACCCATTCGCACCTTCAACATCAACCTCTCGCTACAGTTATTCCTCTACCTGCGGCGAATGCATGCATGCATGCGTCTATCTTTGATGCCCCTTTCCAAATTAAAATCTCTGATCGCTAAAGGGCGTGATTTCATAGGCTGCGTGTACAGTTCTGTATGGGTCTCTCACTGAATGTGCTGTCCCTGTGTCAAAGGTGCAATGCTCTGGCATGCATGGTGCTGTAAGGAAACTGCGGCTTCTTGTTCACAGGTGGGAGGGATGACCTGCTCGCACTGTGTTTCAAGTGTGGAGTCTGTCCTGGGTCGGCTGCCGGGCGTGATGCGTGCGAGTGTGAGCCTGGTGACGTCCTTGGCGGAGGTCATATACAATGGAAACACCACAGGTGGGTTGTTTTGTATGGATAGGGGAGCAGGTGGGGGTAAGACTGCTCTGCTTTGAGTGTTAGCCTGGTAATTGCTTAGCAGAGATGATGTACAATGGGAACGCCACAGGTGGGCGTCTTGTCGAAGAAGAGCATAGATGGGCAAACTCAGTCTTTGTGAGCCAGAGTTAAGGTGCAAGCTTTAAGCTCTATTATGGAAACTTGAACGCAAAAAAGACAAAGGAACAAAAGTGTGGCACTTTTCTGCTGTGGTCGTTGCGTTTCTGTGTACCTGGTGCATCTGCAGTTCACTGACAGGATTCAGCAAAGATTTTGTTAAAAGGGGTCTATTAAAGTCCATTGAAACTACACACACACTCGAAATCCATGATATTTACAATACTTCATACGCTGTGCAGGTCCTCGCTCCCTCATTTCAGCCATCATTGACGCTGGCTTCACAGCTGAGCTGGCTGGCCCAAATTCAGACGGGCTCAGTCCTGCCGATGCCAGTGCCCAGGTACATCTAGATATCTGGATTGAGGCACACTTAATAAGACGAGTCTCTGGAACTGCCAGACCTAGAAGCCACTTCAATGCAACTTGCTGCCTTTTTAAAAGACGCAAAAAAGACCTAAAGCATACTCTTATCTGCACACACAAAAACAGACTCCAAACTCCCACCAGCGGGTGCCGCAGCCTCAGTTGCCTCAACCTCATCACATGCACGTGGTTCCATGGCATGCTCACATTTCTAACTAACATGCTCACATTTCTAACATACTCACAGTTCTATTGTGCTCACATTTCTAACTAACATGCACGCCCTATGTGCAGGAGTTGGCTTACTGGAAGAACTTGTTCACCAGCAGCCTGCTCTTTACTGTGCCTGTCTTCTTTGTGGCTATGATCTTGCCTAAAATACCAGGTAGGTGGGTTGCAGAGCAGTCCTGTTTCATTTTCAATAAAGTGCCTGGGTGATGAATCGTCGCTGTGCCTGAAGTGGCAAAAGACAGTAGCCACCTTAGAATCATCTTTGTCTTTCACGACTTTCCTGCAAGTGATGCTTAAGAAACAACTCTGATGCGCTGCTGTTATTGGATGGAGAGGAGACAGCTCTTTTTCTCAACATCATCCACCCCCCTTCTATATGTACACGCTCCTCTGCAGGGCAGAACCTTGTCACAGACGTCTTGTTTTTGGGGTTTCCAGCTTACCAGCTCGTAAAATGGGCTCTGACAACTCCAGTGCAGGTGCGATAAGGAAATGGAAACATGATGCAGGCAGACTAAGTTAGCTAGTCGCTTTTTTCACGGCGCATGCCTTTGCTATAAAGGCCTTATTCAGGCTTATACTCTTCTTCAGAGGCTGCATGAATTGCAGTAGAGGCAAATCCTGTGAAGCCTGCAGTTGTCTTGCTCAAGTCTTGTTGCCTCCTGCACGTGATAATCTGTGCACAAGGGCGCTTTGGCTGTTCCTCCTCTTCGTGAAAATCAGCATGCTGACTGCAAATGCGAGTTGTATGATCCTTCAATACTTCAACTCAGAATGGCCATTTGTTTTCAGCAAGCCCACGCTGCTAGCTGCTCCTCCCACCACCCTCATCAACACGTGCATTCTTCCTTGCTTGCCCCTGCCCTGCATCTTTTCAATTTCAACCTGAACCTCACACAAAACCTCGATGGCGATCCAACGCATGCACACATTTTGTCCGCAGTTTTACATCGGCTGGCGCTTCCACGTGGGGGCCTGGAAGGCTATCAAGCGTGGGGGGGCAAATATGGATGTCCTTGTGTCATTGGGAACCAATGCAAGCTACATCTACTCGGTAAGTTTGTCAATTATTTGCCTGGCACGGCAACACAGATCTTCATGCCAGGCAGCCAACGAGCATATGAGGTGACCACAAGTGGGTCATCATCACAACACAGACAAACATTCTTTTCACAGAATTCAATATTGACCCGTGACTCCTTGTTGAAGGCGAATATCTGGCCATCATGAATGTGTCTACACACAGAATCCACATTATAAGTAGTGAAGTGGCTCTGGCAGGTACTACGGAAACACATGTAGATTTCAGCACCCTACACGCCCCACACTTCACAGCCAGCAACACACATTTCATGCCCTGCTCTTACCCTGTACCCCTCCCCTCCCTCCACACCCCAGAGCTAATACCTAATACCTAATACCTCAAATTACACACCCCATTCTCTGTGAATAACACAGCTAGCACCCACGTTGCACTTTTCACACACCACCTTGCTCGCACTCCACCCCCTTCCACCCTCCACTCCTTAAACTCCACACTCCTCACACTCCACGCTCTATAGCTGTCACTCCGCACTCTTCCTCACACGTAGCACCACACGCCATGTCACACCTGTCACCCAATTCACGCAGGTCATATCCATCCTACATCATCACGCAAGCAACCACCACGCCACTGGCGAATACACACCCACAGACTTTTTCGAGACGGCAGCGATGCTCATCACCCTGGTGCTCTGTGGGAAGTACTTGGTAGGGTTTCTTTCACAACTGTTCTGCCAACACCTGCATATTTGTGGCGTAAATGCCAAGATGTTAGCTACAGATGTTAGGTGTCACACAGATCTCTGGTGAAACGGCCAGCTTCAGGGTTTATGGCCCTTGGCTTCATTCCAAGCTAGCTGTGCTTTCCTGATCCCTGAGGGAGGCACAACTAGCTTGGAATGAAGCCAGGGTTAACCGGGCCTCATTCCAAGCCAGTCGTGCTTCGTGCTGCAAATGTTGCCGCTCACAGATACATACGTCTGTATTCCTGCCCACCTTGATCCTCTCTTCCACCACGGCACGCTGGACAACTTTGCAGCTCGTTGTTGTGTGCAGGGTTGGCTTGAACCATAAACTTTATGCATACGGTATTTGGCTCAATTGGGCTCAATTATATGGTACACGGTTGCGTACAGTAAAAGGTAAACGGTGTATAATTATGCCTATGGCCGACCCTCGACCCAGTTTCTGTTGATTTATCTGTCTTCCTTTCTTTTGTTGCATTGCCCACTCGCTTGCAGGAGTGCTCAGCCAAGGGCAAAACAAGTGAAGCCCTCACTAAGCTGCTGCACCTGATGCCTGAGACAGCGATGGTGAGGCTGACTTTGTCTGAGACGTCCTCTGAGAGTGATGGCAGAGTGGATATGCCAAGTTATGGACACAAAATAGCAGTGAAATCTCAGTTTTGAGAGGCATTCAGGCACAGGATGTAATTGTTTTGAACTCAGGCTGGCAAACTTGTTTGAAGATCCACTGCCTGTACATCACAGCAAATTCAGAGACTCATTTAAATTTCCTGCTTGGCACGCCTGTATTGCTTGCTGTGCATCAACCACCTCATGCTGCCCAAATCTCCACAGAAACCGCTCACATCAGTCATGCACTTCACAACCCCCACTTCCATTATGCCACGCTGCACCACACCCTCATCTACAACGGTACCTCGCTCGCAGTTGGTGACGCTGGATGCTGAGGGCACCATCCAATCTCAGCAGGAAGTGCCCAGCCAACTTATACACAAGGGCGATGTGCTCAAGGTAAAGGCCGTGACTGTGCAGAGTTGAGCTAAACGCTTTCACAGGGGAAGGCACGGAGTTGAGAGTTGAACGCGTTGACCAGGGAAGGGTTGCAGCTGGGAGGTAAGGCAGCCGGCGTTGTGCAACAGAATTGATGCTGAGGGAATTATGGGAAAACATGGGGCTTCAGCAGTATGCTGACCATTTTGTAATTAAGGGCCCCCTTTCTTCTGCTAAGTCATCATTTATGTTGCTAGACATCAAACACCCAGTGTAGGGTGCACTAACTGTCGCTGTGTCTGTAAGCCTTTTCCCTTTTCCCTTTTCCCTTTTCCCTGTGCTAATTTGCTTTCTTCTGTAAGTTGTTTGGTTTGGTACAACAGCTGCAAGGGCTACCAATTTCGAATGCTGCCCTGAACACTTACAAATTGCACGATCCAGAGAACACCATGATGTCTCTTTGGCACGCAGATTCAAATGTGCTTAGGGTTTAGTCCTACTTGCTCCACAGTGAGCATTGCACTCTTTCCTTTACCCTGATGACTTGTCAGGTGATCCAATATTTTGATTCACTTATGGGTGAGCGCTCCTTACCCTTGCAATCCTTTGTAGGTATTCCCTGGCGGCAAGATCCCCATGGACGGTGTAGTGGTCGCTGGAGGCGCATACCTCAATGAGTCCATGGTCACAGGTAGGACTGTTTCTGGTCACGGTTAGGACCGTCTTTGGTCACAGGTAGGACTGTTTCTGGTCACGAATTGGACTGTCATTGGTCACAGGTAGGACTGTCTTTGGTCACAGGTAGGACTGTCTCTGGTCACGGTTAGGACTGTCCTTAGGCACAGGTACGACCGTAACTGGTCACAGATAGGACGTTGAGCAAGATGACACTTATGGAGGTTGCAGTGTCGGTCTTAGGGGGGGGGTACATTTTTATATGAGCAGTGATGTGTCCCCAACCCACAAATGTGCGCACAAACTCACGTGCACACGTGCGCATACATACACACACATACACACAGGCGAGTCGCTGCCTGTATGGAAGGGGGTGGGTGCTCCTGTCATAGGAGGCACCATAAGCACCGGAGCCACACTCCTGGTATGTGCGTAATTGGGGGCACGCATGTAGACGCGCAGTAGACTGATGTACGAGCAGGATTGCTTACTGTGTAAGTGCTGTAATGTCTGACCCCCTTGTTTAAGGTCAGTTTGCCCAGTGACACGAGCGGTCTCCGTCTGCTTGTTTGCCTTGAAGTTCGTAGGTCCAGACAACATTGTGGCTCGTGAGTTTTACATGAGGCCTCCTATGCAAACCTTCTTTATGATGCTTTATGTTTCTCTGCATTCCTAAGCCAATACTGCTTGGTGCTTTTTATGGTCAGACTTTAGTGTCCCTGCAACAGCGACCATATTTGTGAGTAGCATTGGTCCTCGCTGAGTGCTTTTGACGACAAATCCAGACCACAGAATACACCACACGAAAGCAATTTTTGCTCAAGAGTACTCTACAATTCCTACCTACAGGTGCGCGCTACCAAGATTGGCTCAGAAACGACCCTTGCCCAGATAGTGCGCCTAGTGGAGCACGCTCAGATGGCCAAAGCCCCGGTGCAGGCATTTGCTGATCGAGTGGCGTCGGTGTTTGTGCCCATCGTGGTCACGCTGTCTGTGCTGACCTGGCTGGCGTGGTAAGGCAAAAAAGAGCAAGCGAATAGACAGATTTAAGTTGTGCATCTGGTATTTGTGTTTGTCGCCGTGTGGAAATGCCTGAGTTGGTCACGCTGTCCCTGCTGACTTGGCTGGCGCGCTAAGTTGAAGCATGGGTTTACAATAGATTGGCATCGCGACTTTGATGCGTGTTGCCACGTGTGTGGAAACCGAGCCTTGCTGGAATGGTATAATGTGTGTGTCTAAGAATGACAGGAGCAGTCTTTATGTGTGTCTTTTGGCTGTTCCTGCAGGCTCGGCACACAAGGTACAGGAAACTGTCCCTTGTAAAAGGAGCATTAAGCGAAGAACAATGCTGTTGTTTTGTGCTTTTTTCATATGAAATAAAGGTGCCGTACTATAGCTCAGCAGGCTCTGGCTTACAAGCTTTAGGTTGTACTGGTTAGGGAGAGTGTTGAATGCCCTGTGAGCTACTTTGAGCTGCTTGCTAACCCACTGTTCAAGGACTGTAAAATCTTTAAAACAGGCAACGCATATCCGCGTGCTACTGCATTTGCGGGTACGTAACAGGCACATGTTGGCTCGTTACCAATACCTGCCATTTCTAGGGCCACACCTTACAATCTGCCACACCTATCATTCCACACACCTCTTACCTTACGCTGCAGGTACATAGCAGGCACACATGGTACCTTGTTCCATATTCTGCAGGTACAAAGTACATAGCAGGCAGGTACATACCATACCTCTCTTCTGTTGCTCTGCAGGTACATAGCAGGCACATGTGAGCTTTTCCCAGCCACCTGGCTCCCAGAGGGCCACACTCCCTTCCTCTTTGCCCTCCTGTTTGGCATCAGCGTCATGGTCATTGCTTGCCCCTGTGCCCTGGGCTTGGCCACGCCCACTGCTGTGATGGTAGGGACAGGGGTTGCAGCGTCGCTGGGCATCCTCATTAAAGGTGAGGCGTACTTTTTAATTTCCAGGTGCTGCACATGTGTACATTCGTGTGTATCAGCACGTGCATTCCTGCGCCCTGAGCTCGTCCACACCCCTGCTGTGACGATTGACGCAAGTTTGCATCGCCAGGCATCCTCACCAAGATGGTAACTTTTTTGCAGCTCTGGTGTGTTTGTGTGTGTGTCTCATGTTTGTATGTACGTGCATTGGGACCTGGAAGCATAACGATGAGGGGCTTGGGTACAGACCTATGGAGGTGTAAATGGCATGCGGAGCTGTATGCTGTGCGTGTTGAAAACCAGAGCTCCAAAGTTTTAACCAGGCACTCTCAAACACCCACTCAGGTGCCGCTGCCCTGGAGCATGCCTTCCATGTACGCACTGTGGTATTTGACAAAACTGGTACCCTGACTAAGGGTACGCCCCAGGTCACGGCGGTGCACTTGCTGCCTGTGCCCCAGACAGTTGACCTGACCAGCAGAAGCAGCAAAGGCGACAAAGGTAGGAAGTGGAGTATGGTGGTTGGCGTTTTACCTGCTTGTGCGCTAGACAATTTACCTAAACAGCAGAGGCAGCAACGATAAAGATAGCTGTAACTGAAGCTTTTAAGTCCCTGCTTCCGCGCTGGAAGATAAAATGAGCATTGCTTGCGTATGCATTCTGAGTACTTTATTGTACTCATCCTGCAAATTTCGAAAAAGGCCTTCCCGCACCCAAAACCCGGAGAAGACCATATGGTTCAAAAAAGTAAGTATAAATAATAATAGTCATCCTGCAGAGCAAAAAACGATCTATATGCGGGGTGATATTCAACATGTACGGTAATGTAGCCACAGGTTGTTTGTGCCAACCAGATCTCTGCTTTTGTAAGGAAAGGTTTTAGACAAAGTAACTTGAATAGCTTGAAACTTATTTTTTTTCTATTGACGCACCATTGTAAGTAATATGATGCCAAGTGCGGCTGCATGTGAAATCTGGAGTCGTGAGCAAGTGCCTCACTTGCCATCTTGCACAGGTATTCAATCAAGTGCATTAATTTTGACCCATCTACAAGTGTGCCTCTTTCTCTTCCACCCTTTTTTTTGTGTGTCTGTCTGTGATTGGTGAGAGTGTTAACACACACGCACACACGCACACACAAAATCACACGCACAGAGACTCCAGTTCTCAGCTTGTAATTTAATCACAGGAGTGCCTGTCAGGTTTGATGTTATGAAAGAGCACTTGTACAGACACAACAACTTGTGAATTGAACACAACCTGTACACAGGTGTGCTGCCCTCTCCCAACCCCGTCTCCCTCTCCCAACTTGCATGCTTACTGGGCAGTGCAGAAAGTGGCAGTGAGCACCCACTTGCCCGTGCCATCCTTACTTGGTGCAGCACCCACCGTGTGTCCCTCACCCATTCCCCTCTACACACCCCTGCACGGGCTCCATTTGGGAACAAAGCATTTGGGAACAAAGCAGATATCCACGGGAAGTCCTCGCAGGTAGGCTTGTACAAATCTGTGTCCGTCCCGTATAGTGCAAAGACATTGGACACCGTAGGCAACTAGCCCTGCAAGCATCTTACAGAAAGAAATACCTGGCATCTTACAACCACAAATAGACTTGGCAACAATGCGATTGCAAACACCCCAGTTGGCTTTCTCGCAGGGCGGGAATGGGAAAGAGCAGCAGCAGCAGCTGAAATCTCCCCAGCCAGGGAGTAGCGGACTTCAGGACGGGGGTGAGCTGTTCCCTGCTCCCTTGGATGCGTCAATCACACCTGGCATGGGCTTATGCTGCAGGTAGGAGTCATAGCAATTGTCTTTTTGCTAATGCCAGCTCAGGTATTTATGGCCCACTCGTGCGTGTTGCCCTTAGTCTTCCTTTGACTGCGATCAACGCGGGAATGGGCCGTTGTTATGACTGTTTTAGTGCCAGATTCATTTGTGTGCATTGAGTCTCTCAACCTGTTGAGAGGCTCAACCAGGTGCCATGCCAGCATGTGCCCTTCACAACTTTGCCACGTACGTTTTTCAAGGTGCACCCACACAGTGTTTAACTCGCACACAAACACTTTTAAAAAAAGGGCATGTGACACATACACATACACGCAACACACACAACACACGTGCAACCACACGACAAATACGCACATTGCCTTCTGTAGGGCGAGCTTAGGCAGCAGCTCGGAGGACGAAGCCCTTAGCCATGCGCTAGCCGTGCTGAGCCCTGCCAATGACCAAGCAGGGAAGCCTCCTGGTGGTGGTGGTGGTGGTGGTGGTGATGGTGATTGTGGTGGCGGTGGAGTCGAGCCTACGGCTGCAGGAGGGGGAGCAAGCTGTATGAGCAGCAGTGGGTCTGGACTGCCAGTGGTTGTGGGTAACCGGCTGCTAATGCAGAGTTCTGGGATCGTGTTGCCGCCGTGGCTTGACGACTTACTGGTACCTTTGGTAGGTCCTTCTGTTCTGGTATGCTGGCTGCTGGGTATCGTGAGTGCTCGTGAGCGTGTTTTTTGTGTGCCTGCATGCGTACATGTATATGTGTCACGCATGCAAGATCTGGTCTCATTTTAGTGCCCGTGCAAATGTGTCGATTTTGGTTGCCAGTCCTCAATCCCTCTCACGTGTGACATGACATGTGCCTATTCAGCTGTTCCGTTCCCTGTTTCGAATTAAAATTAACATGACTAGAGTTATGACTAGAGTGAGAGTGTGCATGCGCGTTATGTATGTACGTATGTGTATCTGCGCTTGGGGGTGTGTGTATGAGTGTGCATGCTTGTGCGCATTGTTATTATTGTGAGTATCATCTATGTTCAAGACACAGTGAGTGATCACAGATACAGTGAGTGAGCACGCTCCATGGCCTTACCACCTAACATGTGTCGTATTTTTGATCTTCAGGAACAATCTGGCCACACGTGCGTGCTGGTGGCTGTGTGTGGTGTACTAGTGGCAGCAGTAGCGATCACAGACCCTTTGAAACCGGAGGCAGCTGCTGTGGTGGCCGCTTTGCAAGGAATGGTGGGTGTTGCTTTTGAGTAATGATGCAGGTTGCATGCCAACCTAAGCAGGGCCTGCAATTTGTTGGGATCTTAGTCTGAAGAAACCACATTGGTTATTTTCTCTTTGTTTGCTCAGCAATGCCAGCTTGACTCAATTCACCTTGTCAATGGTTGAGAGGCTAAACAGCATACCATTCATTTTGAGTCCCACATTGTTTAGGTGTGGATTGTTCCTTCTGTAGGTGTCCCATTTAGCATCATATTCCGGTGTGAATGGGTACTGAGGTAATAATGTAAACGGCCTCGTCACAAAATCTGTTCCTTTACAATGCCAGAGCAGCAGAGCAGTGAATGCATGTTTGCTGCAGGCAGGCAGGGGCCCAGCGGTTTGACGTGTGCTGGTATGCTCGATTGGAGACCCTTTCACAGGTCAGCTCCGGGACACAAATGAGCCGCCTCATTCCTGTGCACTTATAGCTTGCTACCGCTCCTTTGACTTGCAGGGCGTCACGTGTGTCATGCTTACGGGAGACAATAAACGCACAGGGCAAGGGGTGGGGAGGATCGTAGGTGTGAACCAAGTGTTTGCAGAGATGCTCCCAGCAGACAAAGTGGAAAAAGTGAGTACTCGTGTGGATGCCCTCTCTTGACGTCTCACTGGCGGGAATTGGTTCTGAATGCCTACGCCCTTTTGTCTCTGCTCGCAGGCAGGGCCCTCAACGCTTTGCTGTCTTTCTATCTGAATATAACGCGAGGTCTGAACACCTGCTTTCGTTGTGTGCTGGCATCTTTGCCTGTCTGCCTGATGCGATGGTCATAAATGGAGAACGTGCTTCCTACGCTCACGTCTGCGCGCGCGCACACACACACACACACACACACACACACACACACACACATAAATACATGAGAACGCACAGGCGCTCAATAGCAAGCTATGACATACACACGTTTACATCCGTGATCCACACCTAGGTGCGGGAGCTGCAAGCTTCCGGTGTGTGTGTATGCATGGTTGGGGATGGCATCAACGACTCACCCGCCTTGGCAGCTGCTGATGTGGGTATGGCCATTGGCAGGTGTGTGTGTTATCCCTTTGGTACGTGATTTCTACACATAAAAGCAATAGCACGATCTGCGCCCTTTTAGCAAACGCTGCATTGAGTGCCACACGTGTGCAGCAAGTAAGGGACGCACACATCTGTATGGCAACGGCGTCAGCTGGTCAAGCTAATTCCAACCTTTTGCATCATACTCACACACATACACACACTTGCAGTGGCACGGACATTGCCATCGAGGCAGCAGACTACGTGCTCATGCGCAACGATCTCAGTGACGTCATGACGGCCCTGGATGTCTCTCGCGTTACCTTCAACCGAATCAGGTGGGGCTGGTTCAAACCAAATCGAGTTTTGGCTGTCGCCAGGGGCTTGATACAGCAGTACTTTAAATGATATGGTATTTTGATCAAGCCTGTGCACTTACGCCGTAAAGTTGGAATTTTGATCATACTTACGGTACCGACCGTTACTAACCCTTACAGTGCGCAAAATTACGGTTCTAGACCATACAAGACAGAATAAAAGGTAAATTATAAGGAATCAAGTAATGCGTCCAAATTTGTGATGCAAGCCACTGCTGGGCCCTTCCCCTGAGCTAATGCGGCCCCAAACCAGCCTCAGGGTTGTTCAGGGAAGCATTGTGTGGCGTCAACACGTGAGAGGAGTATGCTGAAGGTGGAAAATGGGAGGTTTGGGGGTGGAGAGACATTTCGAGGCCACTCTTGCAATTGCAGTGCCAACTTAGCACCGTACCGTACACTGTACAGTAAAATACCATGATTGCGGTAAATTATGGTCCTTCAAAAGTGTAATTATGCTGTACAAACTACGATATGTACAGTGAAAAGTGTACTGTACAGTGCATAAACCTGATTTCGATTGACTGAAATGAATCAGCAGTAGTTTGAATTTGTGTACCTCGTTCTCAAAGAAGCTGAACTCAATTAACCGCTTATTCTCTGTTGACCGGATTGATTTACTGTACATCAAGCCAGGATGGAAGGCTTGCTTTCCAGCCTTCCTTCACACCGCAAGCAAGTAAGCGTCTGCACCTTTTCAACGTATAAATATCAGCTGTGTATGCCTTAACACAGCAAGTGTCTGCACCTTTTCAACGTGTAATTATCAGGTATGGAATCCCTGTTAGGTACAGCTTGATATGGAGCACATCCTTGCCATTTTGTGTTCGCAGAATTAATTCATGCCTGTAACAGCGACAGACGCCGGAACGCCAGGGACATGTGCTTTTCTTCTCTGCTGACCTTGCCAGCTGTGCGTTGCAACTGTTGCATCGTTTTAGGAGAAAGGTGTAATGAATCTTACGACTATACCTGTCTTCTGCACTTCCAGGATGAACTACATTTGGGCCATGGGCTACAACGTGCTCATGATCCCGCTTGCTGCCGGTGTGGCCTACCCCTTGACGCAAATCCAACTCCCACCTTGGGTGGCCGGTGCCTGCATGGCCTTCTCCTCGGTGTCTGTGGTGGTGTCGTCGTTAGCGCTTAGGCGGTACAAACGGCCTGTGCTGCCACCGCTGCGCTCCCAACAGGTGTGTGTGTGTGGGTGCGTTTGTGGGTGGGTGCTTTTGTGGGTGTGTGGGCAGGAGTCTGAGCAAGAAGGATAGGGGGGGATTCTTATAAATGTTGTGCATCTTCAAGAGGTTGAGAGTATAGCTGTAGCCGTGTACCAATCATCTTGTGTCAGAATTGTTGTTTCACTGCAATTCTTTTCAGTAGCAGGGGCTTGTGCCCCCCTGCCCATACCGTTCCATTAGCAAGCCATTTACAATGGCAAGCACAATGTGACTGTCGTGTTCTCAACTCAAATTGTACTTCCTGCTTCGTTCAGAGTCAAAGTCATCACACTGAAGAGATTGTTCAGAAGCATAACCTTACAAACAGGTTACACACGTGCACATGGCTTCTCAAGACACACGCTATTCTGCTGGTATGTATGCGAGTTGGATTTGAGCCACTCCTTACTTACAACAAGGCAAAGAGATGGACATTCCCCTGCAGAATTGACTGTGGGCAGTGTTGAAAAGGATGTTGGGGGTCAGAGAAACTGTGCCTTCATGGTGTGTCGTGCGCGAGTGTGGATTGGAACCCCTACAGCTCAATTGGTTTCGCGCGGCAATGCGACTGTACAAACTAATCCAACAGCTACACAATGAAAAAGGTCTTACATGCTGACATGCAGCTGAGTAGACAATCCAATGATTGCTGGTCAGCCCATATTCTTTCTGCCATGGATGGTCTGACACAATCGTGTATCTTCAAACAGAAGCTGCAAAACTGTGAACCCATTGATCTCAGCTGTTTTGTCCTATACCTCACGGAGAGACACTTGAAATACTGGACACCTTATTCTGCACTCATCCGAGAGAACGCAACAGCAAACACTCTGCTCTTCCTACAGAAAGGGCTCTGGTCACTCATTCGCCTTGCATTATTCCCAAATACATGTTGCTCAACTTGCCTCGTGATGTCATTTGCAGAACAGCTTGTTTCAGACTTCGTGTTCACACCCTACGTTTTGATTGAGACAGCGACATGGAATCAAAGTAACCCTCCCACCTGTGACCTGTGTGATACTGATGGTGTCTATGATGATCACCATGTTCTTTTCCACTGCGCCAATCTCCACGTGATTCCTCTCCTCCGGAAATATGCATCTCTGTTTCCCCAACAGGAGCCCACGATGTGTGTGTGTATACTTTCTCAAGCCAGGACAATAACAAGCTTTATTTTTTCCTCCTCATCGCCTTTTGTGAGCAGGCTAGCAGTTGCACTTCTTGACAGAAGGCATTTCTTGTAAACCTTGTAAACCTTGTATTCCTGCTTCTAGGTTTTCAACCTTGCCGCCTCTGTGGAGGACGCAAGCAAACCTCGTGTCCCATCTAGCACTGTGGCACGCATCTTGGGAAGCTCTGCAGCGGCGGATCCTGAAGAGCTCACTGGGTTGCTGGCAAAACCAAAGGGTTTGCTGCCGGGTTTAGCTAAGGCTGTACGAGGGGTAAAGATGGGGGGAGGGTCGGGGAGGCAGCAAGAGCTAACTGCACTAGCGGGCCTGGTGCAGGGAAGTGTAGATGTAGAGACAGGTGGGGGGGACATGCTGAGAGAAAGAGAGAGGCTTCTATGGAAAGGGGAAGAGGTACACAAAGATTGAGAGTCTTTTGAAGCGGTGCCTAATGAGCATTAGTGTGACTAAATAGATGGTTGCTGGAGTCGACGTTTCCAGCCACTTCTTTCTTCTTGCTTAAAAGCTCCTGGATTAATTTCCTTGGGAAAAGGAGGTGCAGAGGTGATTGCACTCATGTTATGCAACAAGCTCACACACAATTAATCCTACATACAAGGTTTACAAGAAAAAGGCCTTCAGTCAAAAAGTGTGACTGCTCGCCTGTTCATAAAGTAAAACAAGTTCATGAATGAAAAAAAAGAGTGTTGTTTTCGTGGTGTAAGGGTAAGGGTTACACAGCTATATCCGCCAGCGAGGGCAGTTGAGCTATAGCAAAAAAAAAAGGCAGCTTCAAGAAGAGAAGGAGGCCAGACTGAACAAGATACCAGAAAAAGAGACAAGGTCA
>Ga0307947_1000161_pt1 | contig 40534 bp, 47 predicted proteins | sample OrgLakmetagen232_FD_201840 | JGI IMG/M metagenome (GOLD analysis project Ga0307947, IMG submission 201840) | Saline water microbial communities from Organic Lake, Antarctica - #232 | ecosystem: Environmental > Aquatic > Non-marine Saline and Alkaline > Saline | place: Antarctica: Organic Lake...
TTTCTCAGCTCCTTTTTTGAAGTACGCTTACCCAGGTGATGAGAAAGAAAAAAAATGTGATTGTCCCTTACCTGGCCAACCTCTTTCACGTTGCTTTGAGTGAGAAACGTATTCCTGCTTGTTGGAAGAAAGCCAAGATTTCCCCTCTTTACAAAAAAGGCTCTAAGCTTGATCCCAACAACTATCGCATGTTGGCTGTGAGCGGGACTTTGTATAGACTCTACGCCAACATTCTGAGAGAACTAGTGACCAAGTGGTGTGCTGAGAACCGAAAAGTTCCTGACACGCAATTTGGCTTCTATCCAGACCGTAGCACGATCCAGCCTATGTTCATTTCAAGGCACTTAGTCTACGCTGCCAAACAGATTAAACCAAAGGGTTGTTCCCACATTCACACGGCCTTTATCGATTTTAAACAAGCGTATGACACTATTGACGGATCACACCTTTGGGATAGTTTAAATAATGCCAGGATGCCCACTCACCTTGTCAATGTTATCAAACAAACGTACGATGGAGACGAGTATGTTTTGATTGATGGTGCCAAAACTACCAGTACTGGTAATTCCACTGTGCATTTAAGAGGTGTAAAACAAGGTTGTCCTTTATCTCCTCTCCTCTTTTCCCTTTTTATCAATGATGTGGATGATGAGTTTGGATCTCGCTTTATGGGTGCTATTACTGGCACTGAGGGGCTCAGGGTACCTCACATGCGCTATGCTGACGACCTGACCTTGACAGCTAATGACCCAGTCCAATTGCAGAAAATGTTGAGACGACTTGAATCGTATGCTGCCAGGAAAGGACACAGTAAATGTGCAGAAATCCTACATAGTGAATTTTAATGCGTACCGAAATTCCGCAGTTCCTATTTTTCGTCTCTACAATCAGGAGCTTGAAGAGAGATTATTTTACCTACCTGGGAATGTTTTTTGATAAGCACTTGAACTTACACCATGCTGTGACCCATGCTTTGAGGCCTTTTAATGCACCTTTAAGTAGAGTGAAAGAGTTAATATTGAAAAGAGAATTTCTGACAGGCCTCATGCGATGTTGTGGCTTTTCAAGACATATGCGATGTCAGCTGGCATGTATGCCAGTCAGATTTGGTCTACGCAATTTCTGAAGCATGACAATGGTTTCAGCAATCCTTTGCAGGTCGCACACATAAAGAGAATTTTGGGAATTAAATCTACTTTTGCAACTGGTGTGTGCTTCGAAAATGCACGCAGGAACCCTTGCAATTTATACTGGTTCAGGTCAGCTGTCAAACTTTGGAACAGGATGGTTAATTCAAACGCAATACTTTACTGTTATGAAAGCAGATATTTTCCTTGGGAGTTCTGGTGCTTTTAACTGTTAAACTAGACAGATGAAGGATGCTTTTGGTGATTTGCAGAATGGCACTGTATACAGAAGTAACTTATTTCAATGCAGGAAGCTGAATATTTCTAATTTGCGCATAGACTTGAGATCAGGCATCAGGCAGTTTGGAGAGAGGCACATGGTCAAGATCCCTGCTCTTGTTTAAAAAAGTCTGTGGCTTATCACAACTATCACAACTTTGAGGCATATATAGTGATGTAACCTTACCTTACCTTACCTTATCACAACTGGTTTGCTCTGCCTGAGAGACCGGTTTCTGATGCACGTGCACCATTTGTCTTGCCGGAGTATTTGAAGATGGCTATGAGCAAAAGTGTCATGAGGAACGTAGCTCGGTTCAGGATTCGAGGACATGGATTGAAGTGTGAAACTGGCAGGAGTCCGGACAGGAGTGCACGTGTTTGCAATTTGTGTGAAAACGGGGATTACATTTAAGAGAAACACGTCATTTTTTCATGTATCGGTACCGAGCATTTACGGCACCGGTTCATCCATTTATTTGATAATATTTCTGAAGGTGATATCAAAGGTTTTGTTTTTCAACATAACTCAGAAGTTTACAAACTTATTAGTGCAGCTGTCGATCTTTTTTATTGAATTATTTGTTGGGACCTATAGGTTGAGCAGCCATGCCAGGCTGGAGGCCTTTGTAATCCAAACTAAACTAGAAAAACATAAAAAATATAAAACGCGAAAAAGGCCAGATGCCAATCTTTTTCTACTGGTTCAGATGCACCATAAGATTCTGGAACAATTTACTCTCTTCAAACAACCCTCTTCTTGAGAAAATTGTGCGGGCTGATATACTTCTTGCAAACAGCAGTAGCAATCCATGCTCAGTTTCAATACCAGTGCAGTAGGTTATACAGCCCTTATATTGCATATATATAGCGATGTAACCTTACCAATACCAGTGCAGTAGGTTATACAGCCCAGACCAGTAGGTTGTACAGACCAGTTTCAGTAGTCTCAAACTTGTGTTCTGACTCCAGTTGTCCCTGCGTTTCCAACTTGTCCAACTCATTTGTGTGTGTGCAATGTGCATGGGTTTTGCCCTTATGGAAAATCTTAACAATGTTTCAGAATGCGTCTACTTTGGTGAACCAACGTCTACACTCTGATATGTTTTTGCCTACTTTTTCTCGTGTCTTTAAGGTTGGCATTTTCCAGTTGCGTCACAGCCCTTTATTTACTTGATTTGTTTTAAGGTTTACCTCGTGTTCATAGGTCGAGCATCCATTCCAGGTTAAATGCCTTTGTAATCCAAACTAAACTAAACTAAACTTTTTTGCCGGACGGAGTATTTGAAGATGGTTCTGAGCAAAAGTGTAATGAGGAACGTAGCTCGGTTCAGGATTCGAGGACATGGGTTGAAATGTGTAACTGGTTTATACGGCAGGAGTCCGGACAGGAGTGCACGTGTTCGCAATTTGTGTGAAAACGGGGTTATTCAGGATGAAAAACACGTTATTCTTTCATGTATGGGCACCAAACATTTACGGCACCAGTCTAGCCATTTATTTGATAATATTTCTGGCGGTGATATCAAATGTTTTGTATTTCAACATAACTCATTCATTAGTGCAGCTGCCAATCTTTTTGATTGATTTTTGTTGGGACCTATAGGTTGAGCAGCCATGCCAGGCTGGAGGCCTTTGTAATCCAAACTAAACTAAACTAAACCACCACGTCCACCATAACTCGAGCTTTGAGAATATTTCAACACCACCCCCACAGCACAAACCCCAAAGAAAAAAGGATTCGACTTCCTTAATATATCCCAATGCCTACCCAGCCTGAGCCTAACTCCATTGCGCATCACCCACATCCATCAAGAACACTGGACGTACAAAAAAGATAAGGCTGTCTCTATGACACCCATGAGGCCATAACACGCTTTACCATGATGATTTGGACATCCTTCGCATAGACGATTAGAAGCCTGCGACAAAGGGAATAGAGGCAGTGGTTTCCTAGAAAAGCAGAAACAAAACCATATCTATTACGCTCCCATGATCCTAGAAAGATGGGCCCAACCTCTATTTCTTTCTGGCCAAAACCACTAACGCAGTTGCTCGCACCTAAATTGAATGCGCAACCTGCGAAATTCGCTCCTATCATCTGGGACTTAAAACATTAAATCTTCTCCCACCTTCAAAAGACATGTACGTGTGTGACATCAGCAATCGTACCTACCACTGGCAGTGCTTACAAAAAATCAACTGCTACAATTCCAATGAGCGGGAGGCCTTTGACACCAACGACGCATGGGCTTGCCCAGCCTGTGCTAACCTAAACGAACAAGGAAAGAAGTATCGAAACTCTAAATCTCTCAAACTTGAGTTGGTAAAAGTCTCGTGGAACCCAACCTGGGAGCCAGAAGGACTGCAAGATACTTGCGAAGGCTTTAGACTGTCTTAGAAAGTACGAAGATAATTACCACGCCAGACCTATTTAAACCTGCTCCAGACATACACTATAGTGATCTTTAAAAGCAAGAAGCAAGGGTTCTCTGCCAGCCAAGAAAGAAATTACCGGCCCTACGACATTGAACTTAGGAACAAAGTCAATTATGATATTATGATGTCCAGCCTGAGCTGAGCCCACCAACCCTCAAACAGACATTGTAGGCACTGGGTGCTGCGAGTACTGGATCACTGACGTCAATCTCATGAAGCACCGAGGAAACGACAACGGATTTCCCTCAGACGACCCTATACCCCCAGAAGTATGCACTGCCACAGAAGCTTGCATCTATAACGTATACGGAAAATGCAAAGAGCAACCCCACAGAGCGCCTCAACATTATACAAAGGGCTTTAGAAAGGAAAAATACAAAATACAGTGGCTTACATGCCAAACATTCACCCGCCCCCCATGCGTCTTGCTTCGGAGCAAATGGGCCTCATCACACGCAAAGATATTGTCACCTTCAGACATACAAGCCAAATGACTTAGGAAATCAATTTCACGGATGCTCCCCCCCACATTATCATCGCCATACCAAATAAAAGCTCATTTTCACGGATGCTACTTCCCCACATTATCACCGTCCTACAAAAATGGGCCCTAGACCCTAAAGAAAAAAGGGCATCCCCCCTTGACCATGACCCCACGCTCCCCCAATACTGGAGTGAACACCCAAGAGATAAGGCCTTTGGGGCAAACTGCAATGCCTTCTCGCCCAAGTCTGCTGGTTTTCTTATCTGCCGTCCCATTTACCACGACAACACCGTGTATTTAGCAACATTACATGCAATTTAATCTGCTGCCCTTAGAACAGAGGCAACAGCTACCTCCATGTTCCTTCCTGAAATGAAATGATAATCATAAATCCCTACGCATCGCTCTACCACAAAAATTCCGCACATGTATAAACTATGAGGCTCCAGACCATCAGATTACCTGCAATATGCAGAAGTACCCTTCTGGAACAATAAACTGACGTCACTTCCCAAACACACTTGTGATTTGTAGATCATTGCCATAAAATCCATGTAAGACAAGCGCCCAAATTACAACTCAGCCCCAGCAGCCAAGATAGCAAAGAGGGAGTTCAGGTGATCTGATGATCTGAGGAAAAGGAGGGTTCCGTTACATACCTTAACGTATCAGCGAAACCTACTTAGAGCACTAACCCCCTTCTAGCCCTTACCTTCAAGCAGTACAATCTGCTTAGCTGACAGCACCCTCTGTGCATAAAACGGCAAGCAACACAGCATGTGGTCTCATATCACGTCGAACACATCCGTAATGCTCTCGTATCTCGGTATGTGTATGTGCCAGCTTTCAAAGCAAATTACCGGAGGTCGAAGTAATTAGTTTCTAAGCAACGTATCAGCTTGGTTTCCAGAGCAAATGTTCCAGGTTCTGTGCCATGTGCTGTGTTCACAATATTTAAGCGCACAGACTCCACAGCCATATGATCAATGCAGATGCCTGAACTTGACCTATGCCGAACGTTGTGCATACACGCTGAGATTTAGTCAAAATGGCACATCATGCTGTGCAAGTCATGGTGCAACATGTATGCTAAACATCATGAGAGTAAGCCCTTGTGCAGTTCTGTAGTGCTTGGGCCACACACCCTCTTACGCCTTTCCGCTTTCGTCTCCGTCAGCTCCCTTCTCCTGTTTACCTCGCCCGTTGCCGTTCCTGTGGTGTGCATTGTAAGTGTGAGAAAAAGTTTAGCAAAGTATCATACATAGGGGGGGGGTAAAGATCTTCAGAGGGATGTTTTTTAGGGTTAAATTTGGCAAGCTCCCCACATATGGCTTCCGAAAACAGCAAGCTTCCATTCGTCTCAGTTGCTGTAAAATCGTGATTGCAGTAAACTCGCCACTGCGTGAACCCTACTATTTGCTGCCATGTCTTCGTGGCAATTACCTACTACACTGTATTCAGTGATATTTGGTGTTTAAGAGTACAAACCTTACAAAAGAGATGAAGTGAAAAGACCAAGTGCTTGGTGAGATATGCTAATTAGTGTGCAATTCCCACTGGAAAGCATCTATCTAGAGTTCAGGTGTCTGCACACAGAGCGGCTTACTTGAACTCAAGCACGTACTCCAGTCCCTTACGATGTCAGCTTTTGAAACTGTTGAGGCAGGATCAATTCCGACGTTTCAAAGTGGTCTGTGAGAAGTCGCCCCTTGGATGATTAAAAAATAGCATGATTGGGCACTTGCTCAGTCCACTCCCTCTGGGAAGGTGGCATGTGGCTGTATGTGTGTGTGTATGTATAATGTGTGTGCGTATGTGTGTGTTGGTGTGTGTGTGTGTGAGTGTGTGTGTGTGTGCGTGTGTGTGTGTGTGTGTGTGTGTGTGTGCGTGCGCGGGCGTGTGCGGGCGTGTGCGGGCGTGTGTGGGCGGGTGTGTGCACGTGTGTGTGCGCGTGTACGCATGTGCGTGAGTGCTTGCGTCTGTGTGTCTGTGTGTCTGTGTGTCTGTGTGTGTGTGTTGTGTGTGTGTGTGTGCGTGTGCGTGTGTGTGCGTGCGTGTGCGTGCGTGTGCGTGTGCGTGTGTGTGCATGTATAATGTGTGTATGTGTGTGTTGGTGTATGGGTGTGTGTGCGTGTGCGTGTGTGTGTGCGTGCTCGTGCGTGTGCGTGTGCGTGTGCATGTGCGTGCGCGTGCGCGTGTGCGTGCGTGCGTGCGTGCGTGCTTGTGCGTGCGTGCGTGCGTGTTGTGTGTGTGTGTGTGTCTGTGTGTGTGTGTGTGTGTGTGTGTGTGTGTGTGTGTGTGTGTGTGTGTGTGTGTGTGTGTGTGCGCGCGCGTTGGTTGAGCACAAGGCGAATCCAACTTGATTGACATGGTCGTACCTCGGGAGCCTGCGTCTGTTGCTTTGCAGTGGGAGGATTGGGGAGCAGTTAAGGAGCGGGGTCCAAATGCAAGTCCCATACCTAGTCATGTATTTTGAAAAGAATGCCACAATTTCATGCAGTAATGAACTAAAGTGAATTAATGATCATTCTTTCTTCCTGTCCTGCCAGATTAGCCCTTTAAGGCTTGCCTGACAACAGCAGCCAGTAGGCAGGGGTCAGATAGAGGACCGGAATCTGGTAGTGAATACTTTCAAGGGGCAAAGCTCCCCCCGTTGTAAGCCGCACTTCCACAACAGGCACATAGCGGGCGGCAGGGCACAGTCTGAACCATGGCGGGGGCTCATCTCTCCCGGCAGATGAGGGAGCTGGGAGTCGCCTGCACCATGGTAGGTCCGCTGCGTGTTTACCTGATGTGCCCGCACGCGCAAGTGCTTCTTTGATGTCCGGCTGACTTGAGCCTTATGTTCACCCTGTACTCTGTCAGCTTCCCAAAGTTATAACATTCTCGTGTCTCGTGGGCGTCAAGCGCACGTGCCATGTATGCCCTGCTAGAACGCAACACGTTGCTGCAATGCTTTCTCTTTGTGCAGGATGAGAATGCGTTCATGGGCATCTTAAGGCAGTCCTGCTCTCCGGGCTTAGTAATCGGGGAGCAAGACGTGGCGGAGGTGCTCATGATGATGGCCCAGACGCAACGCGCGGCCACGTCCAGCAGCAGCAGCGCTTCCCAGGATGGGAGTAGGGTTCATAGCACGTTGGACGATGCCCTGGCAGCCATGCCCAAGACCCTGGCAGCCACCATGTCCCATAGGGCTGGAGCGGGCAAAGATGGAAAAGGGGGCAAAGGGGGAGACAAGGGACAAGGGGCCGAAACCACCCCCCCATCCTCCTCCTCCGCAGCCAATGCTGCTGGAGCCAATGCAGGCTGGAACTGGCGCACTGTCATGGATGTCATCAAGGCTGCTGCACCTGCCCTGAATTGGGTGCGTGTGGCGGAGCTGCTGGACCACCCCTCCTTCAAGATCCCCGACCTGTCCGGTTTCACGCTCCTCGCCACCGCTTTTCGCCACGCCGCGGGTGAGCGGCTGCCTGCCCGCGCCTTCTGCGGCCGCGTGTGGGACAATTACCCGGGGCAGCTCAGTTTCCTGCGTCTGGCTGTAACAGCGGACCCGGAGCTGTTCTCCTTTCAGGGCTCCGAGCGCATGGCCCCTCCCCTGGATGTCTTGCAGCAAGCGGGCAAGTCCCCCACAGGCACCCCCAACCAGGCCTGGCTCAGCATTGACCTGCAGCAAGTGCTGTGCTACCTGTTCGTGGATCCAATCCACCAGGGGTTGGTGCGTCTGATGCTGCAGAGCGCGCTGAACGAGTGCCCTGAGGTGAGGGGCTGTTGTGCATGTCTCCTCTGTGGGACAGGTGATTGATGAGTTATGGATTGTCAAGATGTGTGTATTAATATGGAACGCCTGTGCACGAACGAGAGACATGTGCACGTGTAATTCCATACATGTCACGCTCATCAATCACGCATGTCAGATGCCACAAGCACGGTCAAGATACATGCGTGCATCTCATATGTGTACAGCTAAGCTGGAAGTCGTCTCATGCTTGTGCTCGCTTTGGGCGGCGTGGTGTTGCACAAAGCATTTGACTGGTAACGCGAGACCGCACCGCAATGATTCAGCACATGTGGAGCCGTACAGCACAGCTGGTCTGCTTCTCACCACACATGCAGGTCCTCCTGGTGTCCATGGCGGCCGTGCCCCCCATGGAGTGGTCCCTGCTCCAGCGGGAGGTCTTCAGCCTACTGCTGCCAGCGCACCTGTCCAGCAACAGCCCCGTGTCACAGGCAAGTGCATACGCTTCCTTAAAGTTGGCAGGTGTGTGCAACATGTCACACTCACCCCCCTGTCATGTAACCTTTCCTGTTGATGCTCTGAGTCGTAACAGCAAGAAGCGCAGCTGTTTCATACCAGAGGTCAAACCCCAGCTCAGTTCTGGCCATGTTTAGGGGAGTTAAAAGGAACCCTGAGTGTAGTGCGCATGAAGGCCTCTAAAACACATGCAGAGGGTCTGAGAAGTTGTGGGTGTGTAGAAGCGGTGCATCTTATCCTTTCAAATACCTGCACTTGCCTATAACTTCCCCATTTTTAAATGTTTCCAGGCATTCTTATATGCTAATACGTTCTATTGTCCCGCCTCTACCTAACCTGAAACTTGGTCACCCCGACCTACCTTTTGGTCTCACCCTCCCAACAAGCAGGGAGGGAGTTGGTATCATGCCTTTGAGCCCTACAGAATAGGTACAGATCACACTGTTATCCTTTTAATTGTTCAGGCCGTGCTGTGTCGCCTGTGGAGCGGTGCGCCTGGTCTCGTGGCTGAAGCACTAGTGGAGTACGTGGCTCAGGACGCGGGCAATTTACCACGGGTGCTGGACATCTGCCAGGACTTGCATGTGAGGGTGAGGTGGTGGAGCTCATCTTGAGTGTTGAAATCGAGGGAATCAGTTTTAAGTCATGGGATGTGTTGCGGGAAATTGGCTGGGAATTTTGCGACTCAGTGAGTGTTCTTCAAAGATCTATCTTGCCTGTCTGAAACAGGTCTACATGAGAGCTACGTAAGCTCTAGGACCTTGCCCCCTCATGCTCATTGCATTCCCACTTTTGTGCCCACTACGGTGCTCACACTCACTCTACAGTGTACAAACCCCACAGCACGTACGCAATGCCTTCATGCACTCACACACAACTGAATTGCAAAAAACGCCACGTAGGCGCTGTCAGGAGTGCTGTCTATGGCCCCTTATGCCTTCTCCTTAGAACTGGCAGTGCTGGCCAGCACACGTGGCCTGCTGGACTTGGAGCATTGGGCCACAGACCTAATGACACAAGACGCCGTGCACTTTGTGACTGCGCTGCTGGCGTTCATGGACGTGCGCATTGCGGTGAGTGACCATTTTGGATACATGCACCCACAGAAACTGCGCTGGCGTTCATGGGCGTTTGCTTCTCAAAGTGCTTGCTTCTCAATGATGAGTGGGTACTGTTTGTTTTCTAAAAGGTCTGCTAGGGACGTGGGGCTCGTTGCGCTGTTATGTTTAAACTGATGAGGGTGGTGTAACAGACAGTGTACAGTGCTCTTTGGTGAAGCCCCCCTCGCGTTGTCTCCCTCACACACATACATTTGAGGGATTGTTTGTGCAGCTTTAGCTGTTACTTAAGCGCCTCATTACTCTCCCTCCTCTCCCTCACACACATAAATCACACGCGTGCACACACACACACACACACACACACACACACACAGCCGGAGCAGCCCCCCGGCCAGGCTCCTCTCGCTGAGGCCAGCGTGCGTGCACTGCTGCGAGCACTGCAGCCCATGCGCGGCCAAATCCCTGGTGATGTGGGGCAGCTGCTGAAGAAGGTGCAGGCGCAAGTGGCCCGCTTGTTCCCCACACTCACGGTGTTGGTGTCGGTGAGTGTCGCTTTGTTTTAAATGGGTAATGTTGGCAAAGGTGTGATTGGTGAGGTGGGCAGTTGCTGAGTTGGGCAGGCACAAGGGATACTACCATGCCTTGCACTTTATTTGTGATAAGCCACATGCTTTGAGCCATGCCTATTGCCCTCTAACATATGAAGGGAGAGACGGCACCACTCGGCTGTTGTGGGACTGGCTGTCCAGAGACACGCTTGCTTGAACAAGAAGAATTGATGTCTCTTGCAGTCACCTGCTCTTTGCCTGACCCTTCTGTCTCTACTTAAATATTGTCTATTTGTGAGGGTTCACTAGGATTGCCTACCACGGGACATACACTGTGAATTTTTTACATAGAGCTTCCGGCTGTTCCTTGCTTGCATTTTTGCGTGCGCACCATTTAATTATGGTTGTGGCCAATCATATCTGTGAACTTTAGTAGACAATTGAATACTACCCCCCCTTCCTTTCCCTGGCTGAGTTTGTGTCCTGCACCCGTATTTATGCATTATGTCCTTATCCCACACTTGCAGGGTAACGATCCCTTTGCCAGTGACGTGGAGGAGGAAGCCAACCTGCACTTCCAGAAGATTTACAGCGAGCAGGAGCCCATTGACGAGGTGCGCGTACGTGGATGTGTGTGTGTGTGTGTGCATGTGCGTGCGTGTGTGCGTGTGTGTGAGGCAGCGCAGCCAAGGCCCTTTCTATCATTCTACTAATTGCTCCGACGCCACCTCTTTGATGTTTTTTTTTTGTGTACACGTAGGCACACATGCAATCTTGTCGCAGGAAGTAATGTGTAAACTACAATAACCTGCTCAATCTGAAAACTAACGTGTGCTGTGTGATTCCTGATTGTGAACTGCCATTACACGAGTTGAAAGCCTTACAGCTCCAACCCTCTGAGTACTATTATTGAGATTGAAAATGCTGTGCTCATTCCGCCTGGTGTTAAAATGCAGCTGTGCTTAAGTCCTCCCGATTGGCTTTCTTGTCCTCTTTTTCTGCGTGTGCTGCTGTCTGAGAATGAATAAATTAATGCTATTTTCTGTTTGTTGTTATGCACACCATAAACTCATCCTCTGCATTTTGCCTGTTGTAGTGTCCAAAAAAGGTTTGCTACTTGCGCAGGTGGTGCAGCTGCTACAGTCCTTTAAGACCAGCAACAACGCGCACGAGCAGGAGGTGTTTGCGTGCATGATTCACAATCTGTTCGATGAGTACCGCTTCTTCCCACGCTACCCGGACAAAGTGAGTGCAGTGCGTAGTTGAAAATGCTCTTGCTACCATAACCGCAGTAGGATAGTCACAGGAAAGGTGTGAGTGGAGGCCCATCATTGGGCGTGTCAGATGCACCTGGAAGGGGGTTACAGCGACAGCCTGTCAGCCAGGTTGCCCACACTCAGTGTGCCTTGAAAGGGAACATGAAATTGCTCCTCATAATCGTGTCTGTGCACACTTACGCAGGAACTGCACATCACAGCACTTCTGTTTGGTGCACTGGTGGGACACCAGCTGGTCAGCAGCATTACGTTGGGTATGGCGCTCCGCTATGTGCAGGTAAGCTGATAGGCAATTGTACTTGCAGCTTGTACGGAGTGCTTTCACACATGTAGTGGTAGCTGTGTGTTGAGAAGGCCAGACATAGCTTAATTTGCTGCCCAGACTTGTTCATAGTGAACCGAAGGTGTTTCATTTTTGTTTAGGGTCTTCAAGCAGGAGCTGCACATTGTCACAAAGTAAGCTTCTTACACACATCTGTTTGTACCCATGAAATCAACACAGGAAGCTCTTGCCAAGCCGCCCGGCTCCAAGATGTACGCATTTGGCACGGTCGCGCTCCACCAGTTTGTGGGCAACATACACTTGTGGCCCCAGTTTTGCGCACGCGTGCTGCAGGTGAGGCCGCTGCCTATCATTGGCTGTGTGCAAGCAATTGTTCCTATCAAGCATATAAGTTATTTCCCAGAATTAAAAAGATAGTAAGCCCCTGTCCCCCTTTCCTCAGTGTCATGTGCATGCCCACGTGTTATGGCATGCTTACCTCTATACCACGCTTCTCCCAATCTTTCTTGCGGTACGTCAACAAGAATGGGAGGAGTAAGGTCTTGAGTCTTAAGGCAGGCGCGTCATAGTACGTGCTTGGGGTGGGCCAGATCCGTATAAGTATAATTCTAGGTATTATATGCTGTATAATACAGGGGGGTGGGGCGTATGTGTATTCCATATTTTCCGAATCAGAAATGGATAGGTATTATACGGTGTATATCGCCGTATTCCGTATAAAAATGCGGTGCTAAACCGTATTTCAGGTAGTGCACACCCCAGACCCAGGTACGAATCCCAGCAACAACAGTCCTCTTTGCTCTTTTTGGTCAATTTGTTTCTGTCTTTAACTTAAGCAATCCCTTTGCTTCCCACTTTCTTTTAATGCATGTATTTGCATCAATCACAAAGCCTTATTGGTACCTAAAGTAGTTGGAACTTTTTTTCGGACTGGAAATGGCCATTTTGGGGTCTGTTTGGCTTTGATAGGCCTAGCCCTTCAGACTTTAATTTTTTGGCACTTCAAAATTGGATACGGGTGTGCAGCTCTTCAAGAGCTACAGAATGAGGCTAATATGATTTATATCTGAGGGTTACTGATTTCACTGTATATACGGAACACGGTATACACCTATGTACATACGGTATATACGGTATTTGAAAAGGTGATATACGGTTCTGGCCAACCCTATACGTGCTCCATGAGCAAGCACCCAAGTGTTTCAGTCCTGCTGCGAGGGCGCTCAACAACCTGTGGTGCAGAAAGGGAAGGAGCGTTGTAAAGCCACCTGTGTGTTTCTGCTCCCGTAAAACAAGACACAGCTGCTGTCTTGAGTACATCTCCATCAGCATGGAGGGCCGTGCTTCTGCTCCTGCGCTTCAAGGGAGTGTTTAAAATTGGCACAGAGCACAGGAGCAGATGCACATTCCTCCATACCAAAGGAATTGAAGTAATGACAGCCTCATTCCTCTCTAGCTTCGTGATTCATATAATTGACCGACATCTACCTCCATCCCCTGTGTATGTATGTGTGTGTGTATGTATGTGTGTGTGTGTGCACGCGTGCGCGCCTGCTTGCAATACCGCAACCGCCCCTCCCATTTCATGCTCTTCTGTAACTCTTGCTCACTGATCCCGCACCTGAGCCTAGCCACATCCATTACTGCCATACACATACTTGGAACAAGAACACTTCTTCCCAACTTCCTTCCCGTCAAACTTTGCTCTATTCTTGCTTGCCCCCAAAAAAATCCCCCCTTCCCCTACCTGTGCCGAGCCAAATGTAGTGCACGTACAATAAAGCACAAAAACTATCCCCCCGCTTTGTACCATCTCTTACTCCTCCTTCACCCATATAGGTCCCGCACCTGCGCCAAGCCGATGCCGAGCTGTATGGTCGCGTGCAGCAAAGCATGCGTGATCATGGTCTTCCCATGCCCCCTGGCCTGCCCGATGACGGCAGCACCCTGTCTACAGATGCATCAGAAGCAGCGGTGGCTGCAGTGGAGAGACCAGGGGGGTATCCCAAAAAGGCAATGACTTATGGATTTGGGGCTACGGCAGGGGGGGAAGAGCCTGTTCAACCCCCTGGCCTTCCTGAGCCTGCTGCATCTCAGGTATGGGATGGTGCAGGGTGATGTGCGGTACTCGCATGGTGGCATTGGGTATGCTGTAAGAAGTGCATGTGTGTACGGTCCTGCATGGGATGGTGTACTGTCTGCTGTGCCTGCGGGACAGCAGGTACGATTACAAAATGCACGTCGTCATAAGCTAGACGTGCTTGGCATCGGTAGGCCTTATTGCTGTCATGCCTGTTGCCCTTACGCACAGCTGCTTGACACACTCACACACACACACACATACACACACACACTCACACACACACGCACACACACACACACACACATGCATGCGTGCATGCACTGACGAGCACGCGCACGCACACATATACACACACATGCACACACAAGCACACATCCATTTTCTCAGGCCTCCTCCAACACTCCCACTACTGCTGCGGCGGCGGCTGCTCGTGCAAGCGAGGCGCCATCCATGACTGCTCCCTACCAGGCTTGGCTCACAGGTAGGGTCTGCTTTCCATGCCACCGAACTTGCACAAAAAGGCTTGTTACGTTTTCATTTGACAGGATAGGGAACTGAACCCATCCATCTAAGCTCCGAGCAGCCCGTTGTTCATTCTTCTAAAGAAAGGGTTGGCGTGTGCTGTATAGCTTTGGGGGCAAGTTTGCTACACCCTGCTAGTTGCGCAAAGCATACTCACAAAGTGGTTGAGAATAAGTCTGGGCAATTCTACTCTCAGGTGGTCGAGCTGGTAGCACAGGCGCCCCCACTCCTTCTACCACCGCTCTGCCAGCCAGCGCGCTGCTGCAAGCCCCCAGTGTGGCTGCCGGTGTGTGTGTGTGTGTGTGTGTGTGTGTGTGTGTGTGTGTGTGTGTGTGTGTGTGTGTGTGTGTGTGTGTGTGTGTGTGTGTGTGTGGGTGTGTGTGTGCGCGTATGTGTGTTTTGGGAAGGGGGGGAGAAGGGTGTGCGTGTGCGCATATGTCTGTTTCTCTGGGCATACTAAAAAAAGCACTATACAATCATTCTACTAAGTTTTTGTGTGGTTTCTGGGCATGCGATGCTGCAGACATGTCCAGCTGCTGCACTTAACATCTACTGTAAGCTTCTTGACACCAAGGTATGCTGCAACCAGCAACTTGACCGTGCCCACAGCGTGACCCTCATATTTGAGCAGGCCTTCACACACGTTGTCTGCACCGTCTGTGCCTGGTCGTTGCAGCCGCAGGAAATGGCGCAGCTGTGGGGGGAGTGACACCCCTGGCAGGCAGTGCTGTGGGTGGAGCAGGAGCCGTTGGCACGACAGGGAGTGTGGGTACGGATGGCAGCGGCAGCGCCAAGATGCAGTCGCTCGGGGATGGGGAGGGGGCTGACCAGGTAAGGGGAGAAAGGGAGGACTTGCTTTGTGTCTACTCCTTGCTTTTGTTCATGCCGAAAGCAAATTTTTGTGGACTGGGAGGTGGCAGAGCAGCTGAGGAGAGAGGGTTTGGTTGAAGGGGTTAGATCAAGCACGTACTTTGGGCTAGTAATGCAAATTCCTCCACTACAAGCAGTGCCGAGATGCACCCTGTGGCTCTTGCCGCGCACGATAGACTGAAAGTAGACCATCAAGCAGTGCAGCATTATTGATTATTGGGCCGGAAAGAGAGTGGAAACACATTGAGCTTCTCTCTTTATACTAACCAGTCTTGCACAATAATGATTACTAATAGTAATAGTAAGCATAGTAATAGTAAGCATCCAGCGCTCGCCCCTAAAGTTACGCAACCTATTGCGCTCACCCACCAACCCTGACTACTTGCCCTACCGTCCCTAATCTTAACTTAGCTACCCACTATCCCTACTCAGGCCGGCCGTGCCTTAGCCGATGAAGTGGCAGCCTCTTCCCTGCAGCCCACCTCCGCCTCACAGTCCGCAGCTGCTCGGCAGCCTACCCTCGCCGCTTTGGTAACGACAGAATCCCTGGAAAGTGCGGCAGAGAAGGCTGACAAGGGCAAGGCGCCCCCTGAAAATGTGAGTTCAAAACAAGGGGTCTCATTCACTGTCTGCTGGAGTGTCTTTGTAATATACCTAAAAGCGTAATATACATGAGGCGGTAACGTGCACAGCACGCCCTGGAAAATGTGAGCAGGAGGAGAAGTAGTTGTGCTGTTTAGGCAGGCACCCTGCTCTGTTTGTCTGTGTGTGCGTGTGTGTATGTGTGTGTGTGTGCGTGTGTGTGTGTGCTTTCGTGTGTGTGATAATGTGTATTAATGTGGCTGTTTGTGCTCGGGTGGGTGAATGGGTGTGTGCGGGTGTGGGATCAAGTGTGTGTGTAAGTGCGTGTGTCCTCTGCTTAACATGCATGCTGTGCATGCTGGTGTGCAGGTGCAAGACCGCGTGCATTTCCTCATCAACAACCTGAGTGAGGATACCCTTGTTGCGCGCGCGTCAGAGATCAAGTCAAAGGCAAGTCCTGGTGTGCTTTTAGAGCGTGTCCTTATGTGCGGGTGCCCTTATGTGCGCGTGCATAGCAGTGCTCTACCGTGTCAAGTACAAGTGCTCTCACCATACCTGATCGCTTTCCTGCTTATCCTGTCTAGGTTTTTCACTAGCGTATAGAGGTCACTAGCGTATAGAGGTCAAACGCACTACTGCACTGGCACTTTTACCCAACGCTTTGTTCTGCCCACGTTACATTATTCATCGATGATCATATCCAGCGTTTTTTTCCGGTGTGACAGCGGTGCATTTTCACGCAATGTCTTCATCCGTCCACGTTAAATTATCCACCTGGCTTCTTTTACAGCATGTTTGCAGCACACTTTTACCCCACGCTTTGATCAGTCCACATTATATTATCCACCAAGGTTCGTTTTTAACGTGACAACACTCCTATGATGACACATGACACGCATCACAGGTGGTGCCTGAGTTCATGGAGTGGTTTGCTAACTACCTCGTAGTGAAGCGAGCCGCCCAGGAGGCCAACTACCATCGTTTGTACATCTCCCTAGTGGACCGCGTGTCTGACAAGTCAGTATAGTACAACATCACAGGAGACAACAGGCGCAGTGCAGTAATAAGCTTTAAGCAGTTGATCGCAGAAGTACACCCATACTGCACACACGCAGAAGCACTCACAAACAAGCACACAAACACACACACACACACACACACACATGTGCACACTCACACACACACACTCTCTCTCAGGGAACTGCTGCGCCTGCTGTCGCGCACCACGCACTACTACGTGCACGTGCTGCTGCACTCAGAGCGCATCGTCAAGGAGAGCAACGACCGAGCCCTGCTCAAGAACCTGGGTGTGTGGCTGGGGCTGCTGACCCTGGCCCGTAATAAGCCCATCCTGTCAAAAGAGCTGGAGCTGAAAGCGGTGGGTGGTGTGCGGGTTTGAATGTGAGTTTGAATATGGGTGTGGGAGAGGCTTCAGTTTGTCCCTATTTTCCCAATTCCCTGAAAATAATTATCTGCATCAACATGCCTGCCCATCGCCACATGCCTCCCTGGTTATACAAAGGTCAAGATGATTGGTTGTATTTTACAAAAGTAGGTACAAGCAAATGCCACTGCAGCGTTGACCTTCATGTCCTTTTCATACGAATAAATGTGGCTGCGGCTCTGTCCATGAGCGCACCCCTGACAGTTGATGTCAGTGTGCTTGATATTGTGGCCAAGCACACCATTCACAATAATAGATGGGCTAAAGTCACTTCTTGAATGTGCTCTGCATGTAAAAAGTGATGAAGGCTCAGTTGCCGATGTCAGCATGCTCTCCTCTCTTCAAACAGTTCAAATTCCCACACCCATATTTTATTTGTGTTTGCCTCGACTGCATCAGCATGAACTTATGCCCCCACACACACCCTCCCCAACCCACGCATTGACACAAACAACTACACATGCACACCTACACATGCACACCTCGTACATTGACACAAACACCTTGTACATTGACACAAAAACCTACACATGCACACCTACACATGCACACCTGGTACATTGTCAACTGCACGCCCTGCCACTTAGCTTGTGTCCAATCGTGTCAAGACCAGTTGGTATATTTTCTGTGTGTGGATTGCTCCTTCAGGTGGTGGTGGATGCGTACCAGCGCGGCCGCCTCATTGCGGTGCTGCCCTTCATCACAAAGCTGCTGGAGTGCTGCAAGGGCAGCAAAATCTTCACGCCCTCCAACCCTATGATTGCCGGCATCCTCAGCCTTCTGGCAGAGCTGCATGGCATGAAGGTGCGTGCGCATGCGCACACACACACACACTCACACACACATACACACACACAAACACACACACACACACGCACAGCACAGACACATGCACACACACGCACAGCACACACACACACACACACACACGCATACATACACACACAGCACACGCCCAGAGGTCATGCACAGCAACAAGTACTGCTCACACCGAGTTGTACCTGTGAAATTGAAGTGATGCTTGAAATGGCATTATATCTCTCTAGTCGAATGTCAAAAGCTTGCAGGTGCAAAATATTGTGCCTGTATTGTTGTGCGCACTTGGCACTCAAATGTGGTACCTGCAGGGCCTGAACACCAACACTGCTGCATGTTGTATGTGTGTATCACACAATGTTGTATGTGTGTATCGCACAATGTTTTATGCGTGTATCACACAATGTTGTATGTGTGTATTACACAATGTTGAATGCGTGTATCACACAATGTTGAATGCGTGTATCACACAATGTTGTATGCGTGTATCACACAATGGTGTATGCGTGTATCACACAATGGTGTATGCGTGTATCACACAATGGTGTATGCGTGTATCACACAATGGTGTATGCGTGTATCACACAATGGTGTATGCGTGTATCACACAATGGTGTATGCGTGTATCACACAATGGTGAATGCGTGTATCACACAATGGTGTATGCGTGCATCACACAATGTTGTATGCGTGTATCACACAATGTTGTATGTGTGTATCACACAATGCCTGCACACACAAAGGTTGTGCACATCTGACGTCACCGTCATTTTGTATTTTGTAATGCTGGGCCTACAGGGCCTTAAGATCAACAATGTGTTCTCCATAGAGCTGGTGTTCAAGGCCTTCGACATAAGCGTTCAGGAGGTCAAGCCCACCGACCTGCTACGCCACCTCCTGCGCGAGCGGCTGCAGAACCAGGACTGGAGTGTGGATGCCCTGCCACAGGTGTGTGTGGGTGTGTTTTTGTGTGTGTGTGTGTCCATGTATGTGTGTACGCCTCCTCCTGCGCGAGCGGCTGCAGAACCAGGACTGGAGTGTGGATGCCCTGCCACAGGTATGTGTGGGTGTGTTTGTGTGTGTCCATGTATGTGTGTGTGTTCCCTGACACTGTTGTGTCCTAGTGCATGGACGCACTACCGTAGGTGCATTTGTGCTTACCTGCAGCCAACCTCTTGTCTCTGTTGTGCACCATTTCTCACGCACTTCACACACACCACAAACAGGGAAATGCCCATACTCGCTTGCACTTAATCTCGCGCACACCAAACTCGTAGGAAACGCCGCACACACCCACCCGCCCCACCGCTCCGCTGCACGCCCCCTCTGCGGTAGGCACTCCATCTGGCCAGCCTCCTTACGCACGCACGTCCTTGGCCACCTCACAGGTACGTCGATTTGAGGGGAAGTGGGGGCACCGAGCAAAAGGAAGATATGCATGGGCTTGTCCTCGGATGGTGTTGTGATATTTGCCAACGTAGCATCCTGCCTGAACCGTGTGTGTTACCGGAGAAGAATGGGTTGTAAACTTACGCTTGGTATGTGTGCACCAATGGCTTTGCGGTTGTGTGCTGCCTATGCTAAGCACGCACGCCTTTGACCGCCTCACAGGCACATGTGTTGTTCATTCCTAGCCAACTGCACCCTCCTAAACACTTATTTCGAGTGACACATACATACACATTCATACACAAACACACGCACCCACCCACCCACTCACACACGCACATACACGATCATTAAATTTGGCAGGTGCCAGGTGCGGCATTGGCCTCCCCCTCCAGCCTTCCCCCTGGTGTGCTTGCTGCCATGACCGGCATACCCCCCTCCTCACCACAGCCCCTCGCTCCAGGCGCACGGTACGTGGCAATCACTTCAGCCTATACCATGGCATTGATCTCTTATTCAGTTGACTGGGACTTGTGCAAGAGAAGCTAGCAAGAGCCCACATCTGTGTGTGCCTGTTTGCACATCATGAGGCTTCATTTTAAGTCCCTGGAATGGAACGGTGAAGAGGGGCGTTATATACGGAGAGTGGACACAGCACTCCGTTTTTTAACTTGTTGGATGTGTTCGTGTAATTGTTATGCAAACACGTTTTAATTCAAACACGTATAAATTCAACTGTGTGAGATTACAACCCAGGCATCCCTTCTTGCGTGCACATACCCCTCCCCCACCCCCGCCCCCTCATTTCCTTAATACCTGGATGTGGGCAACAATTGGCACAAGCCCCTCCGCATTCGCTAAGTTTCATAGACAACACAAACGTCAACATCTCGTCCAAGCAGCGCCTGTTCCTGTTCAGTGTCCTACTCTACACCCCCACACATGTGACCGTCCCTTCCACCTCCTCCTATCTCACTCTTGTTTCCTATATTACCTGGGCCCCCCCAGTCATGAGTACATGTACTGCCCACCAAACCCCTAAAAGCACATGCTTGTGCCCCTCGTCATCCCTACCCTGAGTGGTTCCATCACCTTGAGATGCCCACCTTCTTTATCTACGCACCCTATGATGTTCCATCACCTTTGGTATCTGTCAACTGCCCCTCCATGCTGTCTCTAAACTTAAAATTACTTTTCACGGTGTGTGTGTGTCTCTAAATTTTAAATTACTTTTCACGGTTTGTGTCTGTGTGCCTATACAATCGCAGTCCCGGCTCAGGCCCCCCCTCTGGCCGTGCCAGCCTGGATATGGCTGCTGCAGGTACGTTTGAGTGGGCGGATAGGTATTGGGTGTAAATGTAGATGTAAGTGTAGTGATGTGGAAGTGTCTTTGAATGTGTGTGCGTCAACTGGCCTGGTTTTCAATTCTTCTGTCCTTTGAAGCTCAAGCCACTTCAGGGGACAAAGTTACGGCTAGCCAAGATTATGTATGCAACCTCCTTTGATCAGTGTCTGTGTGGAATTTTCCAATACCCGCACCCTCACACAACACACAGAGCAAGCACTCGCTGCTCTCTTCCTGTCCCATACTCGTTTTTTTGCTGCTTTCCTTTTTATCACTGCAGGCTTTCACACTGTTACTATTGCTTGATGTCTTGATCCCTGTGCGGCTCACACATTCATCGTCCAACACACTGCTCTCTATCTCACGCACCGCTCTCCTCAACACGCACACGCACACGCACACACACACGTACACACACACATCACACACGCACGCACGCGTACACACAAACACACACATCACATTCACGCACGCACGCACACACACACAAAGCAAACCCTTGAGGTCAATTTCGTTCCTGCAGGTGAAGCAGGCCTTGTGCCTGGTGGTGCAGGGGCCTCTGCAGGCGCAATGCCTTCCGGCGGACCCCTTGCCCCACCCAGCGTGGCAGAAGCAGGCAGCCTGCTGGCTCAGCTGCCAACGTGAGTGTGTGTTTGTGTGTGTGTGTGTGTGCGTGATCCCCCCCTTCCTGCCCCGCCCGTTCTCTGGCAGAAGCAGCTGCTGGCTCAATGCCTGTTTGGTTATTGTAACCTGCTCAACACAAAGTAAATACTGACTGGTGTGTGCCAAGGGAGCACCGCGTAAATTGGATGATTGGGAGGACAGGATGTGCTTGCTTGGGCGATGTTTCCCCCATGGTTGCGTATGTCGGCGTTCTTACTAGTTTGCAAGCAACAGCCTAACCCCCTCCTTTTTTTCTCATGTCTGTGTATCTTGTGTGCATTGCAGCTACGTGGTCATCAGCCCCTCCCTGGCAGGCCTGTCAGAGCGGCTAGGCCTGAAGCGCGCAGTACCTCTGGCAGTAGAGCGTGGGGTCCAGGTGTGTGTGTGTGCATGTATGCATGTGCGTGCGTGCGTGCGTGTGTGTGTGTGGTTTGTCTGTGCGCGCACCTGTTTTTGAGTAAATGATAAGATTTTTGAGAGTAAAGCCATGCATTGTGTGGGTGATTGACTAGCTTTTGCCCACGAAAAGGAAATTTGGACTTTCCTTGCTAAGCATAGCTGGACCAGAATGAGAGCAGCATGTGGCTTTGGCCACGTCCACATCTGTAGTTTGTCACGCAGCTGGTTGGCCACTGAGAGTATGTGAGAGCCCATCACTGATCATTGTCATGCATTGTGCGCCAATCATGGGCCTACCTGTTTGTTTATTCCATTTTGGAGTATGATCTGGCTTGGCTTTGTATGCTGTTTGTGTGTGTATATGTGTGTGTTTCAAGGGTCCTTGCTAAGCACTCACTGTTGTCCAGAAAGTTGATCTGGCTCGTTGCACTTAACATGGGGAGCAGAAATGTTCCATCTTGGAGGTGCTCATCTCTCTGCGTACCCTCTTCTTAGATCATCTCTCTGCGTACCCTTTTCTTAGGAACGCGGTTCAATGATATAAGCACTACCAATCAAAAGGGTATGTTAAGAAGTGATGTGGCCCTCCATTGTCGTGTGTAACATGATTGATTGCCCGCAAATGGGGCGGCTGCCAAACCTTTTTACGCTAAGACTAAGGCATTTTTTCAGGCCTGCCCGTGCACCCAATCACACTTAATTTGTCAATCAGCCGTCCTTTGTGGTGAGCGATCCTCAGTCCTGCTGTGTTCAGTTGTACAGGCTTCTCAATGAAACATGATTTGACGTACCTTCCTGCAAACGCTGTTTCTTACTCTTGTAGTGTTCAGCGTGTTTATCAAACATGCTCGCAAGTCAAACATTGAACAATACGATACTAATGGTGATTCCTGTATGCAGGAAATCCTTGCTCCCGTGGTGGAGCGCTCTGTGACAATTGCGTGCTACACCGCTGTAGAGCTGGTGGTGAAGGTGGGTGGTGATTTAGTGTGTGTGTGTGTGTGCGTGTGTGTGTGTGCGTGTGTGTGTGTGCGTGTGTGTGTGTGTGCGTGTGTGCGTGTGTGTGTGTTTGTGAGTGAGTGGGCGTGCATGTGTGCGTGCTGCACCGCTGTAGAGCTGGTGGTGAAGGTGGGTGGTGCATGTATATATGTGTGTGTGAGTGAGTGGGCGTGCATGTGTGCGTGCTACACCGCTGAGAGCTGGTGGTGAAGGTGGATGGTGCTTTAATGTGTGTGTGAGTGAGTGGGCGTGCATGTGTGCGTGCGTGCATGTTATTTTGTTTGTTTGCATCTGTGTGCGTGTGTATTTCTTATCCTGCGATGCGTAGCATTTAATTGTGTGGTGTAGCAGTGCCTATCATCGACTCCTGCCAAGCACTCATGGTTGCAAATCACTTGTCAAAGCCTTGTGGACTGGATTGTCTGTAATGTTTGATTGTAACATGTGCACGTCAAAGTTGGGTCTTGCAGATATGCCCTTTCCATCTACTTATTTGTGTGCTGGCAGGAGTGGCTGCACATCCTCAATTGCCTGTCCTCATGAACACGACACACTTCTGCCTTGAAACGGCAGTGCTGTTGACCCATGGATAGTGTGTATAGGGGGCACGCACATGTACAGTTCTGCCCACCTCTCTTTGCCTGCACTCAAACACTAACTTAAGCTGTATGTTTACCTGCTGCTTTTCTTTTTCGTATAGGACTTTGCGGTTGACCCTGACGAGGGGCGCATGCGCAGCGCTGCCCATCTCATGGTGTCCAGCCTGGCAGGGAGCCTTGCCCTTGTGACGTGCAAGGATCCCCTGAGGGTGGCCCTGACCAACCACATGCGTGTCTTGCTGGCCAGCGCGCAGGTATGTGTTGAGGCAGGAGGAGGGTCCCCTTTTTGAGCTTGTTCGTTATTTACTTTTGTTTTCCTCAGCACGACCCTTGTATGAACTTTAAACCCTTGTGATTCTGACCAATGTGCGCGTGCTGCCAGTGCTTTGTCTGTCAAAGCAAGTAGCCACGGCTCGCTGTCGTTCTCCTGTGTGTATTGACGCCTCATAAATGTTCCTTTCTTGCCTGCATTCCGTCACGTGTGCCTCTCACTGTCGATTGCATTGCACGTGAGGGAGAGCGTGCACGTGTGCCACCGCGTAAGCATGCACGTCGGTAAGCCTACGTTGACGTGCCTGTGAACCTCGTTTGAGCAGGTGTGTGGATCACTGTGCTAGTAAGTGTATGTACTTTGTGTGCATGTGTTTTCCTGCAGGCCAACGTGCTGGACGCGAGTGTGGTGGAGCAAGTGGTGGGGGTTGTGGTGGCAGACAACCTGGACCTGGGCTGTGTGGTCATCGAACGTGCAGCCACAGACAAGGTGTGTTTCTGCCCAGAACGAAACAGATTGTGGAGGAAAGATTGTGTGGTCATTCGGCTTGCAATTCCTGTCCCCTTTGAACAAAAACAGGTTAAGTCTGGTATTTGGGTGCGGTTGTTGCTCGTGCAAACGTTCAGGGGTATTCTCACAGAGTAGCAGGCGGTGATGAATGTGATGTTATGGAGGGCATGTGCCACGATACACGCCTTGTGTGGTGATGGTCTTTTCCAATGTCTTGCTGCTTTGTGTTGATGATTGCAGGCTGTGCGTGATGTGGACAAGCTGCTGGCAGGAGCATACGAGGAACGATCCAAGGCACGAGCGCAGGGCAAGCACTTTGCAGATGACTCCGCCTTCCAGGGGTGCGTGTGTGTGTGTGTTTGTGTGTGTGTGTGTACGTAATAGCACAGGGCAAGTAATTTGTAGACAATTCCGCATTTCAGGGGGGGTGGCATGCATGTGTGTGTGTGTGTGCGTTAAAGTGCAGAGCAAGCACTCTGCAGATGACTCTACCTTCCAGGGATGCAAATTTTGTGTGTGTGCGTGTGCATGTGTGTGTGGTGTAAGTTGAGCACAGGGCAAGCACGTTGTAGATGACTCCGCTGTCCAGAGGTTTTATGTGCATATGAATGTGGTGTGTGTGCTAGTACAAGGCAAGCATTATACAGACAAAAATGCCTTCCAAAGAGGGTGTGTGTGTGGTGTGTGTGTTATAGCTCAAAGCAAGCATTTTGCAGACAGCTCCGCCTTCCTGAGATGCATGTGTGTGTGTGTTTGTGGTGTGCCTGTGCTGTAGCACAGGACAATAGCTTTGTGAATGCTTTCCAGGACTTGAGACCTTATTATTATAGTTTTTTGCTCCACAGCATCTTGCATATTTTTGTGTGCATCATGTGAAGCCTCTGCAATATGCCTGCCCTATAATTGTGCCACGCGCGCACAGAGGAGTGTAGCTGTGGCTTTGAGGCGTGCTTGCATGCAAGTATGATGTCAAGTATCATCATATGCAGTCAGCGAGAGCATTTCCTTTTTGCCCTGTCTAATTACCAATTGACCATGTGTCCTTCCCATTTGTACGCATGAACATGTTCTTGAGTTGTCTGTACTGAATGATCATATGCTGCCTGCCGCTGCTTCCCTTGTGCCCTTTCAAAGGGCCTTCCATTCCTCACGGGGACATCAGTCTTTGCCAAATGTCAGTCATCTTATTACTTCGACGTCAAAGACTAAGTACTGGGTGTACCATTTTTATTGTGTGCTCGCAGTCGCTTCCCCCGAGACCTGCCCGAGAGTCTCCGCCCCCGCCCAGGCGTGGTCAGCCACCTGCAGGTAATTAGATTAGAATCAGCTGGTCACTGCTGAGTGAAACAAGAAACATCACAATGTACACACACATTCTCACTCCACTTCTCTCGTGTGCAGCTGCGTGTGTACGATGACTTCTCGCGTATCCCCCGTACCCCTCCTCCAGCGGTGCCCCCTGTTCCTCCCACTGCCTCCACTGCTGCCACCTCCACCTCACCCGCCCTTGCCTCTCGTCCATTTGGCGGTCCTTACGCAGAGGGTATGTGTGTTTGTGTGTGTGTGTGTGTGTGTGCGCGCGCCTCTGAATGTGTAAGTGTGTGTCTGTAACCCCTTGTCTTTCCCGCTGTATCCACTGCTTTTTCCTGCCCCTTCTGTCTAAGCACCTCCTTACAGACCGATTGGGGACATTATGCAACAGGAGATAGTACATTGTTAAAGCTTGTTACAGGAAGCCTAGAAATAATGCCTTCGATTCAGATCTCGCGCGAAAAGCATGGTTCTTTTTCTGAACCTGCCTCAAGCATAGTTGAACTTTGAAATTAGCTGATAAGTATGATGGTCAACAAATATCCTTGGATCACTACAGCTACGATGTGAGTGCGTGATCAGACTCAAGGCCCTTTAGCAAAGGCCAGACCACCGCTGAAATTCCAGTGTACATTTTGGGTGCAGATTCCCAAGCTACGTATATTGTGCATGCGCTTATTTTGTGAGCCTGCAATATATCTTGCAGGCGGTGTGGGTGTGCCTGCTGCTCCTGGTGCTGACGGTCTGGCGGCTGCATTCAAGATGGCCGAGCCCAGCTCGGTCGCCAGCGCAGTGTTTCTGGAGCAGTACATGGTGGGTGTGGGTGTTGATGTATCTGGGTTGGTCACAGCCAGGCTGTGGCATGGTAACGGAAACTGCCATGTTGCAGAAAGAGGCTGCTTAGTTACAGTCACTTTATGCATGGAACTTACGCATGTTCACATTCCTGGATGGGAAGGCCTTGTAACGCCTGCCGGCAGATGCCCTGCATAATGTCTGTGCATTGAAATGCAGTTTTGTGCTTTGTTCATGCCGCCTCATTCCGCGGCAGCAATCATTTGTGGTACAGGGCCACGCAGTTACACAGTGCCCCTGCCAGTGCTGAGACAGCTCAGCCTGCCACACACAGGATGACTCACATTCGTGCCTTGATTGCCTGCTCAGGTGTGGCAGAGCCATGCAGACACTGCCCTCGCCAGTGCCGAGACCGCCTCTGCTGTCACTGCTGCCGGTGCAGCCGGTTCCATCGCAGGTGAAATGCTTGACCCGTGTACTTGACCCGTGTAGGAGCCTGTATGGTCAATAGAGTGGTCTGCTCACGTGTGGCATGGGCCTGGCACCCCAAATGCAGGTTCTGCTTAGCAGTTCCATCTGCCAACTGGTTCCGCGGCTGTGCGTAAATTGTTTAGTTAGTTGCTCCTTGCTGGCTGTGGCTGCGGCTAGCAATGCCTTCTAGATGCTGTTTGCTACTGCATATGTGTGTAGGAGGAACATTATACTAAGGAACATTAGGAACATTATACTTTCTGTGGAGCGCACACTAATTGCTACTGTCGCTACCTTGTTCTTTGGCTGTTTGGCAGTTCAGCTTGTGCAACGATACTGAAGCCTCACAGAGGCAGCCAGGAGCGAATGCACACTTCATTGTCAAAGAGTTGATTGAATTGGGCGCCGTACGCATTTGTCATGCTGCAACTCCCTGTGAGCATTTTACGTGCAACACCGTTCACAGGTGGTGCAGCTGCTGCGGCAGCAGCCAGCCAGCGTGCCAGCATGGAGGAAGCCGCGCTCACAGCACTCCTGCGGGTGGGTAATGCTGTATCAGTGTTGGATAAGGTCTATTTGCGTGGATGTGCCAGTGAGCTGCAGATTGCGTGCATTGCTGCAGGTGAACTTTGTGTCTGTGCTTGCTCACAAGCGCTCATGCATGCATATGCATGTGTTCGTAAACATGCTTGCATTTCATGAGCATCTGTGTTTTTAGAGTTTAAAAACAGGGTTGACCTAGGATATGGAAGCTTCCATCATCTGTCATGGCAAAACATATCTCTGATTCCAGAAGCTCATGGTACAATGAGACACTGTTTGCATGACAGTACTTCCGTGCACGGGGCATGTGAAACGCATGTGCTAGAGGAGAGGGTTTCTGAGGAAGCAGAATTGAGGAAGTAGAGGCCTATTTGAAATTTGAAGCTTCGCCCCGCAAAAATTGTGTGTGTTGTTACTTCTGCTTGCACAATGTCATTTTTGCAGGAGCTTGTGGATGCGGTGACCTCAGAGGGCGTGCACGAGGAGGCAGCCCACTTTTTCGCGCACCGCATCTTCCGTCATTTGTTCGAAGTGGCTGCCACTGCTCCCACCCCTGCGGGGGCAAAGAGGTCCTGCAGCTTCTACACCACCTGCCTGCGCAATCTGGTGGGTGTGGTACGGCCTTGAAGCTGTATATATATGCTTGTGCCTCCCAATATTGTTATGGTGCCAATTCACCATGGCATAGAGGTCCTGGATTTATGCCACCTGCTTGTGCAACCTTGTGGTGGTGTGTTCACTGCCTTTTTGTGTTCGCTTGTTTCGTGGCTTTAATCACACACAGGACACCCTCAAAACTTGCAACTGCAGCGAGGGTGCAGGTAACAGGCCCTACTTCGTCCATCATTAGAGTGTTTGCAGATGATGAGCGCTGCTTGGTTGTGCAAATGACAGCAAAGTAGCAGTTAGGGTGTGTGAGAAGTAAGGCCAAGGCTGGTGTAGCAAGTTGCTGCCCTAATATGTGCCACAGTCACTGTCGCATGAGCCACAACACCGTACTGCTATATTAGCTCCTTGGTTGCATACTAGCTCCATAGTCTGTGCCATAATTGATGAGACCGGTAAACCTAATTGCGGCAACTCCTCATTTACAAACAATATCAGGCTTGTCATTATCTAGCTCTCTATTTTTAAATTACTTTGCTGGTTATCTTGATAACTATGATCAATTTCTGTCGTTCGCTTTGATCGTGACGTGCTCTGGAACAGCGGCAGCATAAAGCATGCAAGTGCAGATTTCGCTTTGGAATGGTGAATTATGCGCTCCCTTCCCACACTGCGCATACACACACACGCACACGCACGCACCCACAAGCACACACACACAAGCACACGCAAGCACACACACACACACGCAAGCACACACACACACACACACACACACACACACACACACACACAAGCGCACACACACACACACACAAGCGCACGCACACAAGCACACACCATTGCTACCACACACAAAACAGGTCGAAATCCTGGGCAGCAAGGGCGTGGTGCTGAACATGACCGCTGCGTGGATGGGCATGGAGGATGAACGCAAGTACAGCAAGGACGCAGTGGAGGCCCTGCTGCGAGCACGCCTGCTTGCGCTGTCAGAGCTGGACAACCACCTGCCCAAGGTGCGGACACTGTCTTTCAAATTACGCGTAGAAGATATCCGTGACTCAGGTTGATTAGGGAGCTAGACAGGGCAGTGGGGTTGTGTAGATGAGGGCGAGCGGGGAAAGTTTATACGCCAAATTTTCCAGGCACGAGTGCTGCAATAATTCCATTTGTAGGGGGGGGGCTTAGCCCGCAGCTCTATTCCGCTGGACCTCAGCACTTGATTTGAGACGAAACATCTTATGGCTTCCCTCTCCATTTTTCATCTTTCATTCAGCACTCATTCTCAGCACTCATTCTCCCTCTGTCGTGTTTTTTCTTCATTATCGTCTCTTTTCTGCGCCCCCTCACAGATGCTGGCCCTGACCCGCAGCTTTGTCGTGGCAGACCTCATCAGCCACATTGCCAAGATCTGTCTGCTACGGGACAAGGTGGTGGCTTTCCAGGTATGTGCACGTTTCAGGAGAGGGAGCCTGGTCCACAAGAGTTATTTTAGGACCTCCACGCAAGCGTGCTAATTGGTGGTAGGTGGTTGAGCAAGCATGTCTGCCTTGAATTCGAGCTTGTAAGGAGCCAAACCCTAACATGCATGTCTGGTTCCTCATAAGACGTTCGTTTCAAACCTTGCTGCTCCTACCTGAAGACCTGTAGAGCTTTGTTGCTGTGTAGCACAGACATGCATGTGAACTCGCCAGTTGAGAACATCTGAGCACTGCAGTTTGCTTTTCCCCCATATTTAGCCCTAGCACCCATCTCCCGCCTATGAGAAGCATTGCAAAAACTCATTTACCTAGATTCCTCACACCCGCCTCCCTCCTACTACAGGACTTTGCTGCCAGCCTAGACGCGCTCGCACGCTTCTCCAGCGCTGCTCGTGCAGCTTCAGCAGCTGCCCCCTCCTTGGCTACCTCTGCCGCCCCCCCTGCTGCTGGTGCTCCCCCCGGTGTGATCCCCCCTCACATGCCCCCTGGCATGGCTGAGGCACACCTTGCACTGGTGGAGCAGGTGGGTGTGGGTGTGGGTGTATGTGTGTGTGTGTGTGTGTGTGTGTACGTAGATGTGGGTATGCGTGCTCTCGGAGTTTGCTTGGCGTGCATGCAATTTCTGCATATTTTGTGTTGGCTCGCTGAACCCCTGAACAAGTATGAGGTGGCAAGCTCAGATCGCTTTTCAGGATGATGGCTGTCCTTGCATGAGGTTTGCAAATTGGGGCCTATGGCCAAGCTTCAGGCCCGCTCCCTGGTCTCTGCTTCTTGCAAACCTTAACTCAGCTCACCACCAGTACCACTGTCCAGTTCACCACCAGTAGTAGCAATGTGACCTCTGTCGTGTGAAAGCCTAGAATTCTTATCCACGATGCAAAAGGCTTCTTCCATTCATGCCTCTCACAAGGTTTCAGCAGTATACAAGGTTTCAGCGGTCTACAAAAGGATGATGTCATTTGTAATATCTATCCGCCGCTCCTTAGCTCAGGACTGTTTTTTGTGCCTGCTAGGGCTCTGTTCTATCTTGATTTTATAGTGTTTGCTTAACCCGTCTTTTACAGGCGCGCAAGGTGGGCGCGTCGGACTTGGTGCCCAGCCGACCTATTTCTGAGTTACCTGGTACGTGATTGCAGGGCACCTTTATTGCTACTCGGGGTATTTTGCGCTTGAATACAAGTGCTTAGCTGTTGATGGTAATTTGTTGGTGATTTGCCTTGCGGCCCAGAGCTGGTAAGTTTAATTCGCCTGGCCGAGGACGGTCAGTTTACAAAATGGCCAACCCTAGCGCGCATGTTTGCAAAGACTGGCATACAAATCGATCTCTCTTTGCCTGTCATCCTTGCTTCATGCCCCCACCAAATTACTGAACACATGGTGTAATCACATTAAATTCATTCACTTAAAATTCGCAAATCTGCAAAGAAACTTTCGACGGTCATGTACGGTGCATGTACTTGTACATGCACCGTACACCGTAGTTCTGGCCAACTTCAGCCACTTGTCATGCATGGGTGCATGCACTGCTCTTTGTGCTTGCACCGACACCAACTGTTCACTCTATAATGAAACGTTGCTTTCGCATTCAAGCCAGGTGACTTAACCAATGAGTTGAATCAGCTTGGCTATAGACTGCCCAGACCACAATCCACTTGCAACTAATCATGCCAACTCATGCCTTGGTGCTTTTGTAGCGGTGGTGCGTGACCGCAACGACAGCCTCGGCCAGCGTGAGCAGGCACGTGCACTGTTTGAGGAGTGGCTGCGCCTCATGGCCAGCTTCCCAGGAGCAGTGGCCGCTGCTGCACAGCAACCCGAGGCGACTGCTACGACAGGTGCGCATACGCTTGCTTGATTAGGCGTTGTAAGGCAGTGTGTGAGTATTGACGTCGTGTGGGTCAATCCATGCTGAATGTATTGAGAACGGATGAATTGAGAACGGATCGATGAAGAGTGGATTTGATGCCTGTTGGATTGTAGCATTCATGGAGTGAAGTGGCCAGGAGCTGTGTCTGGTGGCTTATTTTGTAGGGGCTCTTGCTTAAAGCGTAGCTTAATGGCAATGGCTACGAGATGTATGTGCAATACTTTACCAAATAATTGTTAGGGTTGGTGGGTTCCTCAGGCGGCTCTGTATCAAAAACACAGATAGACAGTCGACTAATGCGCCGCACGACAAGGCAGGTCAAATACACTGTCCATTCTTCAATCATACTGCAAGCAGTAACAAGCTGGAAATTAAGGAATCGTGTACACCGATGCATGTCAGCACTGTGATACGTGCTGCGTCTGTACAAGGCGGAATGAGTTAATATTTGCACGACATTGATGATGGATGACTGCAAATATGTATGTGCACGCACACACACACACACACGCACACACACACGCACACACATGCACACTTGCGCACACACACACACACACACACACACACACACACACACACACGCACGCAGACTAACACTCACGCACAAACAAACACACAAACGCAGGTGGCGAAAGCGACCGTGCTGCTGTGGCTGCCTTTTTGACCGCGCTGCGCGCCTCTGGTGCGCTGGGCACTGAGGCTGAGGCCACAGAGCGGTGGATGCGCACGACATTGGAGATTGCTGTGAGTCACACCCTGGCCATCAAGGAGCAGACAGCTGCCGCGGTGAGTGTGTGGGTGCAGCTGCTTTCTCTCTTGTGCTTTTGGCCAAGATGCTCTTGATGACAAAGAAATTAACGAGGTTACTATGTCTCATTTGTTGGTATGCAATATTTTCTCTGTGGTGGACGTGTCACATCTTCTCTAAATTTAAGTGGTGTCCCATATTCCCCTCTGGGACAAAACTGTAGCTGCTTGCGTGCCCGGTTTGTATTGGTGGTGCAAAGCATGCATTGCATGAAGGCATAGGGGTACAGACACACCACCCAGCCAGACTTTATAGCTCCGCGCCTAAATGATGCTTTGATCCTCCTCAGGTTTGCAAGCAGTTTTAAGCTTTGTCCCAAAGGCTAGCTCACATTGGTGCACAATTTCTCATGATAGTTGTACGGTCTAAATATGTGTAAGCAGTCATATTTTGGGCAGGACTGTTTGCCCGCAGCAGGGCCGCAAGGTTGAGGCCTTTGGAGCTACGCTTGCATGTCACTCACGTATTTTTCCCAACGATAGCAGCACAAACACTTAGAAACACTAGAAACACTAGAAACACCTAGACACACTGGAAACACTAGAAACACTAGATACACCTCTCACTCCTTCTCCACTCAACCGTGCAACTTACACATGCGTCACTTGCCCACCGCAGGGCCGTGTTCTTGAAGCCTCCGTCACGTACATGGCAGTGGATGCCCTTGCTCGCCTGATGGTGGTGTGCTGCATGACCCACACACCCCCAATGGGTAGTGGGCAGGCACTGCTCAGCCGCCTGCTGGCTGTTATGGTGGGCTGCGCAAAGGTGGGTGGGTGGGTGGGTGTATGGCTGTGGGTGCAGGTGTTGGTGTAGGTTTGCGTACACCCTCTGTGAACATCACCTTGCACCTTCTCCCTTGTCTTGCTCTTTGCTTGTGTGTGTGTGTGTGTGTGTGTGCGTGTGTGTGTGTGCGTGCATGTGCGTGCGTGTGCGTGTGTGCGTGTGCGTGTGTGCGTGTGCGTGAATGTCTGTGTATGAGTGTGTGTGCCCTTCCTAAGTCACTGCATGCTCGGTGTATGCAGCTGCACATTCCTTTTATTGTGATTCCTGCATTCGCATTGAGTTTGGCGTCAAGTGTGTTACAGCTCACGCACCCTCCACGGTTGCACTTATCTTTCGCAGACGAACAAACTGACGGCCACTCTTGTTCTCCCCTATGCACCATAGACACTTTTCCTAGATTCATCGCTGTGTGTGTGTGCGCGTGCCCCTCTTGCAGCGTGATGCTGACGAGAAGCTGATGGCTTTTGATGGTCGCCCCTACCTCCGGCTCCTGGTGGGCTTGGCATCGGAGCTGGGCAGCATTGTGGGCGAGGACGGCAGTGAAGGTGGGGGGCTAAAAAAAGTGTCTAGTGTTTTAGCGTTTAGTGTTTGTAAAGGTTGTGTTACCAGCAAGCAAGCGTACATCTCCTCGCAATTGCCTTGGGAAAGGAGCCACTTTGTATTACAATGAGAAGTAGCAATAGTAATAGTAGTAGATAGTTATTGCTGTGGGCGTGGTTTGCAGGAAAAAGGTACTGGAAAAGGAGGTGGTGAGAGGTGTTGTTTATGACTTAATAGTGTTTACAGGATTAATGGGAACTTACGTGCAATAAATATGTGGGAGGCTATTCATACTACCCTATTCACACTACCCGAAGCATTACCAATTGCTTTTCAGTACTGTCACACAATCACAATCACACACACACTCACACACAGACACACACTTGCACACGCACACGCACACACACGCACACACACACGCACGCACACACACAGCAACCAGCATCGGCTACCTGCGCTCTGTGGCCGTTGCGCTGCACATGCTGCAGCCGCTGAGTGTGCCTGGCTTTTCGCTGTGCTGGCTGGAAGCAGTGAGCCACCGGGCCATCATGCCACGCCTGTTGCGCTCCCCTCAAGCGCAGGTGAGGAGCACAGACGCAGTGTGTGTTTGATGTCTGTTTTAATTCGTGTGTTTGCAGCTCGTGTGCTTGTTTGATGTTCGTTTCAACGCGTCTGTGCCATGAATGATAAGAGAGCACACAAACGTCCAAAACTATGAGCAGGCTCATTTGTGCAAGGAATGAGGCTGCTCATAGCTCTGGATATTAGTGTGCTCTCGATAGCACATTTGACAGCTGTAAGTAGCTGTTGGCTCTAAATGCATTCTGAGCCAGTGCTACCGTTCCACACGCTGACTGCTCGAGTAGATAGCGTGGATGAAGTGTGCGGTGCTCATGGACTGGTTTGCATACCTTGCCTGCACAGATCCTTTCTTGGTGCTCACATGCATGCAGTTGTGTATGCACGTACGTGTCACAATGCTTGTAAAGTAACCTACAGGATGCTCAGTAAGAAGTGAGATGGTTCAGCAGTAATGTGTTTTTGCGTGTGTTTGGAATTCAATTATAGCTCATGTGTGCTCACGTGTGCTCATGTGCGCATTGCGCATACGCGTGTACACGTGTATGCACGCACATACACACATTCAAATACACGGGTACGTCTGCACGCATACATACACACAGGGCTGGGCGTTGTACGAGGGTTTGCTGGTGGCACTGCTCCGCTTTATGGAGCCCTACCTGCGTGTGGCAGAGCTGAGCACAGCCATGCGAGCAATGTACACAGGCACACTGCGATTGCTGCTGGTACGTGTGTGTATGTATGTATGTGTGTGTTCTGCATGTGAGTGTGTTTGTGTGCGCTCATGTATGTGTGTGTACATGTGTTTTTAACCTCTATGGAATTCTTTCTGTTTCATACTTTGGGCTCGCAGGTCCTGTTGCACGACTTCCCTGAGTTCCTGAGTGAGCACCACTTTGTGCTGTGCAACCACATCCCCCCTACGTGTGTGCAAATGCGGAACCTCATCTTGTCAGCCTTCCCACGCAACATGCGCCTGCCGGACCCCTTCACCCCAAACCTCAAGGTGTGTGTGTTTGTGGTGGACCCCACAGAGCGCCCCTACCCTTCCTGACTGCTCACCCAATACGTGCCTGCCAAATGTTTTGGCCCCAAACGGTTATGGGATACTCCTGCAGCTGCACGTGCAAGTTTGTTTCATACTTGGCCTGGTACTGTGATTCCTAAGGTCGTGTGGTGCTGCATCGTCACAGCCGCTGCATTGGGCTATGGAGCAATGTTTGGGGTGCCTCTCTCGTCACAGCTTTGCCTGATCTTTCTTGTGTCTTTCCTGTTTTCCACACATCTTGGTCTCCTCTTATGATGAGAGTCGATAATAGCTCTCTAACTTTCTGTATCAATCACGTGTCTCTGCTCCTCTTTAGAAGCATGCGGCAGGTTCGTTAGTGTGTTGCCCCTCTAACTATGCAAACATAGTGGTACACTTCTGCATTTTTGCGTGTTTGAGCGCAGCAGGTTTGTTCGTGTGTTGCTCTTCTAAACACACAATCATAGTGGTACGCTCCTGCATTCTTGCAACTTGAAAAGGCTTGCTGGCGAGTTCAATTCTTGTACCTGACGCATGAGTCGTGCTCCCCAATTATGGTACCACAAGCAATGTGTCTTCCCATGCCTGCTGTATGAACCTACCAGGTGGACCTGTTGTCAGAAATCAGTGTGCCACCTCGCCTACCCGCGCACGAGCGGCTGCTGCCGGACGCCCTCAAGCGCCAAGTGGATGGCTACTTGCGCACACGCCAGCCACGGGGGCTATTGCAGGTATGGATGGGGGGTGCGTACATGTGTGTATGCGTGTTGGGGGGGAGGGGGAGGGGGGAAGGGATTGTTCATGACAGTTGGAAAGGCATGCAGTAAGGTATGCCCATGTGAACAGATCCTTTACAGTGATTCAAGCTGTTTGTTTCTAAGCACCATACCAGGTCATGTGTGCCTGACAAAGATTTAGTAACCTTGCTACGCATCCTGCTTTCATTAATTACATTTTCTTCAAAACACTGAACACCTTTTTCCAGAGATCAGCAACGCTCTGCTTCTCTGGAACATGGTGTTCAAAAGATCTTCGTTCCTTACCTACGGGACCTTTAAACACACCAGCCACTGGACAGCTTGACACGTCAACATTGCGCAAATTTGTGCCCACAGGAAATTGTGCAGGCCCTGGCTCTGCCTGCTGCGGAGGTCACCACTGCCGGCACCCACTACAACGTGCACCTCATTAACGGCCTGGTGAGTTGATGAGAAGCAGAGTGTGATTTTTTGCACTTTCCTGGGCACAGACAGCAAGAGAACGCTGTAGCGGCAGACTGAGTTCCTTGTATATCCGCCTCTATTGTTGTTGTTGTTGTTGTGTTATTTCGATGCACAACGTGCACACTGTGTTACTGTGTCACTGTGTTACTGTGTCACTGTGTTACTGTGTGACTGTGCCACTGTGCCACTGTGCCACTGTGTCACTGTGTCACTGTGCCACTGTGCCACTGTGCCACTGTGTTAATTTGATGCACAACGTGCACACTGGCGATGGCTTTGGTGTGCTGTGCTGTTTAACCACATTGCTATGCGGTGCTGCTCTTAAAACTTAATGCTGAGCACTGTGAGTGCTGTGCTGTGTCAATATACCTCATGTGTGTCAGTGCTGTGCTGTACCCTAAATCATCTTAAGGTACTGTTTGTCGTGGGCCGCTGCATTCCTGGGCACTGTAAGTGACCATTCAGCATACTCACTGGCAAACAACTCTCTCTCTCTCTCCCTCTCTCTCTCTCTCTCTCTCTCTCTCTCTCTCTCTCTCTTTTTCTCTCTCTCTCTCTCTCTCTCTCTCTCTCTCTCTCTCTCTCTCTCTCTCTCTCTCTCTCCTAAACTAGCTCATTTCCCTTGAGACATGTGCACAAACGTTGCCATCCCCACACATGAGCGCGAGTCCAACGTCCTGCATGTCTGTATAACATCGCTGCTATACAGAAATATACTGTGCTGCTCTAAACCGCAGGTGCTGTACATTGGCACCGTAGTCCATCCTTCGGCCCTTCCTCTCAACGGGCCTGCCATGGACATCTACCTGCACTTGGTACGTCATGCTGTACCATACGACCTATATACTGTGCTGGTGCGCGCCTGTGCATCGCCTCATTTTAATGTGAAGGCAAACCTGCTTGTTACTTTTCTGTGCTGTTAAAGTGCTGTTCTAAAGTTTGTGCAGGGATAGCCTAGACAAGCTATATCTTTTTTCGTACGGGAGGTAACATTTGCACAGGCTGTCAACTTACACACACACACTCTCTCGCGCGCGTGCAGACCAACGAAGTCAACAGCGAGACCCGCTACCTGGTGCTGAATGCCATTGCCAACCAGCTGCGCTACCCCAACTCCCACACCCACTTCTTCTCATGCGTGCTACTGGCGCTGTTTGTGGACAGCAAGAACGAGGCTGCCCGTGAGCAAGCAACACGGGTGCTGCTGGAGCGGCTCATTGTTAACCGCCCCCACCCATGGGTGCGTGTGTGTGTGTGCGTTTGTCTGTTTGCGCAAGTGCACGCCTGCGTGCGTGCGTGCATGCATGCGTGCGTGCGTCCTTTTTTTAAATCCTAAACTCGAACTTTAGTGTGTGTCTGAATTTGTCCATGTTTTTGTATCAATCCTCCTCACCCATAAGGGGATGAATGTGGTTCTCGATATGCGTAGTCGTTATGAGAATCCTGATGCTCCTAAGAGTCACTCGTTTGTTTTGTTTGAGCAACTATGGCAGTGGATGGCAGTTGAGTAGGATTGAAACACACGCCTCTGGTTGACAGAGCATGAGTACCACAGCCAGCAAACAAACATATTTCCTCCGAACATTACTGACCACCACCTAGCATTGCGCTTGACAATTGTCTGTTGACACAAGGCATACAAAAGCACGTGCAAGCATTCCTTCGCTCACACCACACCGTTCGTTGGCACAAGGCACACAAGCACATGCGGACATTCCCTCACTCACACCCACACTTTCCGTTGGCACAAGGCACACAAGCACGTGCAAGCATTCCTTCACTCACACCCACACTTTCCGTTGACCCAAGGCACACAAGCACATGCAAACATTCCCTCACTCACACCCACACTCACCCTTACTCTTCAGGGCTTGCTCATCACTTTCATTGAGCTCATCAAAAACCCGCGCTACAATTTCTGGGCGCACGAGTTCACGCGCTGTGCCCCTGACATTGAGCGCCTGTTCAAAAGCGTGGCCAGCTCGTGCATGCATAACGTCAACCCACCAGGTTAGTGTGTTGGGTGGGTAAAGCTTGGTGGGCTCTGGCTTGTGTGAGCGTTTTGGTTGGGAGTGTTTTAGAAACTGGCCATTGCCCTTTTAGTCTTTAAACACTGTTAAGGGGGCTGCAAGCATTCAGTTGGTTGTATAGCAGGCGCGTTTGAGCAGTGGTGTAGGAGTAAAGGTGCAAAGAGTCAGCTCTGCGTGCAGCGGCATTACACCAACACCAGGCATTACACCAACACCAGGCAAACCCATGCACATTGAGCTACACATGGGCTTTTGGCTGTGGACACTGGAGTGTGGCATCGTGAGCCATTCACGTCTTTAATATTAATATCAATGGGGTGAACAAAGAACGGTTTAAAGCGCTTTCGTACATTGCTCCACGCACAAAACGCAATCTTTCCCCTGCATGTGCCAGTCGCACTGCAACCTCCTCACTGCAGTTCTTTTGTTACGCACACACGCACGCACACACACACACACACACACACACACACACACACGCAAGGCACCATGCCAAACAAAATTGCCATGCAATACAAATACCCTTGTAACGCTTGCCTCTTGTGTATGCCCCCCGTGTTGCCAATTGCAACTCGCTTCCGGTGCACTCTTTCCTACTTTTGAGACACACACACTACACTCCACACACAAAACGCAACACACTTGCAATACTTGTCTCTGTGCAGGTGCCCCCGTCCTGCCTCCCGGTGTGCCACTTGCAAATGGCCCTGAGGATGTGGTGGGTGCAGCCGCAGCGGCCATCGCAGCAGCAGGTACTGGTGGGACGAGCATGGCGCCTGGAGGTGGTGTTGCGCGTGAGTCTAACGCAACACGAGCCCGCTAAGTGTGTGTGCGCGTACAAGCCCCCAGTGGAGGAATGCACTGTGCGTGCACTACTGCAACATGCGCTCAGTGCGTGCTTGCTTGTATCGCTCACCAGTCGCAGCAGCATGAATTGCTCTTGGGCAGTGTGGTTGGACCTGACATATGCCGGACGATGCTTGTGTGCGGCTAGCGTAAAGGGATCGAGGGTGGTTACGGATCATTGTGTGAATAGGAGGAGATGGGTGGGACAAGCGTGGGTATTGAGCTGCCTCACATGCATGGAATGGTCCCACACATGCTCGCAATTGAAGTGGCTCTGCTGACATGAAAGCAGCTTTCCTATGGCTGCGGTGAAGTGCAGAATGGGGAGGGAAATTTGGGGGAGAGTCCTTTGGGGAGCTGTGTTTTGGACAGGGTCAGTATCTTGGCAATCGTTGTTGCTCCATCTTTTCTAAAGGCGTACTCGTTGGCCAGGCTGTAGGACTGTCAAACTATGAACCTAGCAGCAGCTGCACATTATTTGTACTATATCCCGGGAGGCTGGGAAGGGCTGGGTCGGTGGTAGGTGGCTGGAAGTGCTGGAGTGTTCTGGACCCTTAACCCAATGGATTGCTGCAAGTAAGTTTAGGAAGTAGGTAGCGTCATGAAGCAAGAACCATATTTTCGCTTTCATATCATTTAGCCTTTTGTAATTATTTAACCAAATCTCACAGGTGCAGATTGGTTTGAGGAGGAGGTGACAATTTAGCCCTGTGCTCCTCATGCCGGTACAAAATCAAAGTAGTGGGTTTCAGGGGTCGCCTTTGGTGATTAACTTGTTTCTGCCAGCAGCCACAAATGTCCTTGACCAAAAATAAAGAGGCACAGTGTTCTGCCGAGAAAGGAATTTAGTAGGAACAATTCGATTGTTGACTTGTTGCAGCAAACAAAGTCGGGCTGCTGAGAAGCCTTCAACAAGATAATCTTCAGTCAAAACGTGTGGCTGCTAGCCTGCTCATAACGGTTAGTTTAGTTTGGATTACAAAGGCCTCCAGCCTGGCATGGCTGCTCAACCTATAGGTCCCAACAAATAAATCAATCAAGAAGATCGACAGCTGCACTAATAAATTTGTAAACTTCTGAGTTATGTTGAAAAACAAAACCTAAAAACAAATAAGTGGATGAACTGGTGCCGTAAATGTTCGGTACCGATACATGAAAAAATGATGTGCTTCTCATCTTGAATATAATCCCCATTCTCACACAAATTGCAAACACGTGCACTCCTGTCCGGACTTCTGCCATAAAAACCAGTTTCACACTTCAACCCATGTCCTCGAATCCTGAACCGAGCTACGTTCCTCATGACACTTTTGCTCAGAGCCATCTTCAAATACTCCGGCAAGACAAATGGTGCACGAGCATCAGAAACC
>Ga0307947_1000162_pt1 | contig 40532 bp, 45 predicted proteins | sample OrgLakmetagen232_FD_201840 | JGI IMG/M metagenome (GOLD analysis project Ga0307947, IMG submission 201840) | Saline water microbial communities from Organic Lake, Antarctica - #232 | ecosystem: Environmental > Aquatic > Non-marine Saline and Alkaline > Saline | place: Antarctica: Organic Lake...
CGGGCGAGGCTCTTCGAAAGTCCTCGCCACTCTGAAATGTCTGTGCAAATGATCATGCCAAACTGGAGCAGACACAGGGGTTGTGTTAGACCTGGTTTGCTTCTTCAACAAGGCATGCACAGCTGGGCCTTTACAAAACAGCCTCTCTAAAAACAGGTTACGCAGATGCCTGGTGTGCCAACGCTTTATCCTACGATTGCAACGATCACTCTCCTTTTTCAGTGACTTACAGGCATGTTTCGCATCACCACGTTTCACAGCCTCAATGAATTTTTGACGCTTCTCCCAGCACTCCCAATCAAACCAAATTGGATTCAGTGGACCCTTTCTACTGCGTTCACGCTTGAAAACACACCGAGCTTGGGCAGACATGCCCACAGCCCTACTGCTCGCTGCCTGGACAATCAACGAACGTACACAGAATGCCAGTTTATTCACATTGCCAGCTCTCTCTGCCTCATCAAATTGGGCTAGCAACTCCATGTTTTCCGAGATATGCCTAGCATACACGTGAGCCTTTTCATGCTGCCAACGCAAAACCAGGTTGTTGACACACTGACCAATCCTACACACATGGTGCTTTGTATTTGCACTTTCCCCTCCCACAACATTCACTCTGAACTCTGTACTCAAAGCCGCATGATCAGAAGCACATGTATCCCACATCTTAAACGAACACACATGTTTGTACAAAGCCGGAGACAGCAGCACGTGATCAGGCCGGCTCTTTTTGTCGCCATAATTTCCAGTAAACGAGGGTTGCCCATCATCTCCAACGACACGTCCAGTTGCAATCGCCATAATCGTTGCAGCAGCCTGATACAACTTTTGTATAAGTTAAACTTGAAGCTTCAGTTTTTGCAAGAAACTGGCCATCATCATGACTCAGGATGTCAATCAAGGGGGAAATAAGGAAGCAGAGGCCATTAGTTAGCCGTCGACAAATTGCCTAGGCCATTATTTAGGAAATTGACTTATGTAAGCAGCCAGGCTTGCTCACTATAAGAAAAGAAAAAACTCCGCTGGTAGTGATGACACAGCCAGCACAATTAAGGGAGGGGTTTACGTAGGTGCCCGCACCAGACAAACCCCACAAACCCACAAAAGAAATAATAAGTGTGGGACAGGGGGCGGGGTTGTGTGCCGTGGCACCCAGACCCACACCTTGACTGTAGTTGTTTAAGTTGTATTGCAGTGTACATCTTGTTTTTATGAGTGTAGATGATGTCTGATGGAGTGCTCATTCCATTTGTATGTCAGCTTTTTAGTCTTATGGCAATCCAGATGGAGGTCTGCCAGAGGTTTGCCTGTATAGTCTTTGTAAATAGTCCCCATTAATTTAACGAGGATCACCTGGAGCTTGACTTCCCTATATCCCTGTCTGTGTAGGTTGGAGATAAGCATGCTGTGCTGTGCTTTTGCCTTTTGAGATTGAGGATCAGGCCTAGTGTGTATTTACATAATTTAACTCATTCAGGAGAAGAACCTCCCACTGGTTTGGATTCAGTTTTTTGTCTTTAGCTGCTGAAAATCCGAGATGCGTGGTTACCCGAGAAGAACACACAGTACTAGTACTAGGTAAATATAGGATGGTGTCGGGATGAGAAGAGGCATTCAAAGCACGTGTTGTTAGGTTAGGTAGCAACCAATAGGGCAGTGTTTTGTTGGCGGTGTTTCTCAGATCTAGGCCCTGTTCTACTAGATTATCTGCACTGCCTATGTCTGGTTGGCACCGCATAGTTTTTTTTGTAGGGCTTGGAAAAGAAAAAAAGAAAAAACAACGCAGGCAGTGAGAAACCACTCCCCACATCAATTAAAGAAAAGGAGCTACTTTGGTACCGAGTACCGTAAAACTCCTCCGCCAAAGGAATAAGGAAATGGGAACCAGGAGGGTTGCAGGCCTGACCTGAAACCGTCTCCTGATGAGAGTTGATAATAGTGCTGAATAGTATAGGGCTTGGACTATCAGTGCACTTGCCATAGTATGACGTTTAATTATCACATTCCTCATTTAGGTGTGTTGGCAACCAGACTACAACTGCGACCTCAAAGATGCAGTCAGAAGATGCAGAGGGGTTCATCACGCCTGTACACTGCGTTTATTAACTTCAAACAAGCGTACGATTTGATTCCTAGTGACAAGTTGTGGGATCACTTATATTACTGTCAGATGCCTCAACATCTTGTGTCCATACTCCAAGGCTTACACCACGCTGATGAATACATGATGCTGGATGGAGACAAAAGAGCAAATGTGCAACCATCTTTTGGTGTCAAGCAAGGGTGCCCCCTCTCCCCCCTACCATTTTCAATCTACCTGATTGACGTCAACAGCCTGGCTGAGGGGGTGCAGGGCGCGAACACGGGCACTCCCAATTTATCAGTTACCCACCTGCTGTTTGCTGATGATCTTTCCCTCACATCTACTGATCACAACGAGCTACAGAATATGCTTAACAAATTGAGAGTTTACGCCCAAAAGAAGTCCTTGACAGTAAACACCCAAAAGTTTGAGGTGATGTGCTTTAACTCTAGGCCTGCAAGTTTTTTGCCTCCCCTTTTTTTTTATGGCACGCAGCTCCCCTACTCAGACACCTTCAAATATCTTGGTATGGTGTGCAACAGGCAGATGAATCTGAATATTGCGGCTGACGCAGCTTTGTGACCATTCATGGCTGGTACTTTCAGAGTCAAGCAATTCGTCAATAGCCTTGACCTTGCTAACAAAATACACGCTCATATCTGGCTCCTCAAAACTTACGCAATTCCTGCTAGCATGTATGTGAGTCAGATATGGGCTACTACCTTCTTACGACAAGGTAGAGAGATGGATAACCTTTACAGAAATGGCTTTTGGCAGTGCTGAAAAGGGTTATTGGAGTCAGAGACACCATTCCTCATGGTGCGTTGTGCGAGAGTGTGGCCTGGAGCCTCTGCAATTAACTGGTTTCGCGCTGCAATGCGTTTGTATAAATCCCTTACCCAATGCAACAGTTCCACGATGAGGAAGGTTTTGCAAGCTGACATGGAAATGAGCTCCAGGGCCTCTGAATGCTGGTCTTCCCACATTCTTTCAGCCATGGAAGGCTTGACACAATCTTACATGTTTAAACAAAAGTTGTTAAACCGTGAGCCTATTGACCTCAATTGGTTTGTCGTGGACCTCAGGGACAGACATCTAGAGTTTTGGACACCTTTTTCTGATAACCACCCTAGAGAGCGCAACAGCAAAACGCTGATTTATCACCAGTGGTGCGCACTGACTGCACAAAGAGCTCTGGCTACCCATCCTCACTATAAGCTTCCCAGGTACATGCTTCCTTGAGATGTCATTCGCAGTGTGGCTCGCTTCAGACTTCGCAACCACACCCTTCGCGCTGAAATCCGCAACTTGGAATTCCACCTCTTCCCCTTCTTGTGACTTATGTGAGGCTGATAATAATGTCCAGGATGAAAAGCATGTTCTCTTTCACTGCACGCACCCTCAGATGGTTTCTTTCTGCAGGAAGTACGCGTTTTTATTTTCACACAGTTTTTACACCAGGAAAACAACAAACTCCTTTTTTTCATTCATGAACTTATTATACTTTATGAATAGGCGAGCAGTCATACTTCTTGACTGAAGGCCTTCTTCCTTGTAACCTTGTAATCTTGTTGGCAACCAGAGAGCATGTGAAGCGCACTGTCAGAGTGCTCTGGCAGATGGGGCAGTTTGCAGTAAGGGAACCGTACCGGAAGGCCTGCTTTTGATTAAAGAGTGTACCATTTTGGTATCTCGTAACATTGTGCTCTTTGAGGTAACTATCGTTCCAAGAAAGCATTTGTAGCTGGCTTATTGACCAGCGGTCTGAGGTCCTTCCAGTAGTTGTAGTACCCTGTGTCTGTTTTGGCACTCCCCAGTCTGTGTTATTTGCACATTTCTGTTTTCAGCTTGGACTTTATATCAGAGAGCAGTGCACGAAGCCTAAATGTACTTGCCCCTCTTTGTCCACTGTGCTCCTCATACTATGAGTCATAGTATACCAAAGTAAAGTATGTTGGCTTATTTGCCTCCCTCATTCTTGATATCCTCAGTGTGACAGATCCATGTTTTTTACGTGCCCAAAACTCATAGATGATTCCCCCTCTTTAATTAATTGCGGTCGGTTGGTCCTGCTGGCAGATGCTTAGTTTTTAACTGATTATTCAGTACTGCAATGTGCTTTTTTTCCCTTTCCAGTTTTTTTTTGTAGGTGCTACAAGTCTGTCGAAGTAAAGTCCCATGCCGGTATTATTGCTAATGAACATGCTGACGCCCTTGCTAAAAAGTCAGCCACCACCTACTCCGACATCGCTGACACCTCCATCAGAACAGCAGGCCCTGAGGGAAATCCCTTCTACAACATCCACTGGCTTGCAAAAGAAGACATAGAAAACCAAACATAAACCCATAACCATACCCATACAACAAACATGGCCCATTCTCCTCCTCCAAAGCTTTGGTACCTACCAAACCACCGTGACGCCCTTCAAGCACATATGCATCTTCTCCATAAACTGGGAAATGCCAAAACTGAAGCGAACTACCATGCGTACTACCAGACCCTCATAAAGGACGGCACTGCCAATGGAGCCACTAGCATTTGCTTATCTAACATTATCCAATGCTTCCTTTAAGACCAAATGTATCATTACAAATTACAGAACAGGCACCCTATATAATCAAAAACATGCGGTATTGTTCAAACTCTCAACAAGTTACACTTCCCCCCTCTGCCCACACGTAGACAGTGCCCTGCACATCCTTTCTGGGTGCCAACACACGCAAATAAGGAACATGATCACCAAAAAACACAACTTAGCATGCCGCATGATCTTTAAGGCTATCAGCAAAACAGGCTCCTTAGGATCATGCATTGTCTCCAAAGATATAGGCAGCAACGAACGGATGACCATGCAAAATCTCCAGGTTCCTGAAGCAGCTGGAAGTAGAATTGTTCCCAAATGGCTCTATCTTCCCACCCCGCTTCCCAGATAAAGACAGATTTACCTCCAGCCGCCCAGATATTGTGCTGGTTACTCCCAGCGCTGCAAAAACACAAACACAACAAACTAATGTAGGGGGTGGGTTCTTCGAAGTGGCAGGGGGCAATAGAGGGAGACTGGGAGCAACTCAGCAGCACCGCCAGCCACCAGTACAGCCACCAACCCCAGACAGCATCAACCTAAAGACCTCAGCGAACCTTGGCGTGACATCCACCTTGTTGAAATTAAGTACTGTGAGGACACCAGACCTCAGAACCAGCTGAACGCCGCAAAGGAACCGCACAAAGATCTCTGCAACATTCTCCAAGGAGCCTCCGTTACTCTCCACATCATCCTTTTGGGTGTGGGTGGCACCATCTACAACACTCACATTCTGAAGCCTTTCAAGGAACTGGGTCTTGACTCTCAAAGAGTAAAGAAGCTTGCCTCCAAGCTCCATGTGCACTCTGTGAACTTTGCTGCTAAACTTGTCCATACCAGACGTGCCCTTTCCAGTACTATTATCAACTCTCATCAGGAGCCGGTTTCGCTCAGGCCAAGCCTGCAACCCTCTTGTTCCCCATTGATTTCCCCTTTCCTTTTTGCGGTGGAGGAGCTTTACGGTAGCTACTCGGTACCAAAGTGGCTCCTTTTCCTTAATTAATGTGGGGAGTGGTTTTCACTGCCTGCGTAGTTTTTTCTTTTAATATTTTTTTCTGGAGCTACAACAACAACTATCACAGTTATTACACGTTTTATTTAAGCAGCCTAATAGTCGCACGTTTTGACTGATGGCTTTATTTGTAAATCCTGAAAATCCTGGATACCAAAGTACTAAAGAGAGCTGATGAGGCCCCCCCTGGCCCAGCAATCCTGAGATAATGTGAATAAGGAAGGATGCCTGCATTGGGTCTAATGTCTATCAGTTGTTTAGAAATCTTAAGCCTGTACAAAAAAAGCAGGTGTCGTATGGCAACCGTCATGCAAATACGGAACAGAAGAGGAAATTTCAAGAAAGGTGGTAGTTTGCAAAAGTAAAATACACTGGTAAAGATCAGCGTGCATTAATGAAGTCCAGTTTGTGAGCGTGTCACAAGCGGAGAGCAAAGCTTTACGTGGGAACGCGCTCACTTAGAACACCACTTTTTCAACAGGCACATGGCGCAAACATATGGTGGAACAAACACCAGGGGTCTAAAGGAACAGAATAGCGAGTGGCGGCATGCATGCCACCCAGGTGTCGCAAACGTTATTTTTGCTATTTGCAATTTCTAGAGGATGTACGTCAACCCAGGCCCCGCCCCATTGAAGAACTGGCCAGCCCACTTGTGGCCATTGGCGTCCGTGTATTTGCCAGCTCCGTGCATTTTGTTCTGCTGCCACTCCCCCTCATACATGCGGCCATCTGGCCACGTGTACTTGCCGTGTCCCTGCAGATTTGGACAGACAACTCTCTCGAGGTAAGGCACTGTACAAGTCGTAAATTTTCCTGTTTATCGGTATTCTTTGTGAACAGCAGAGAGTGGCTGCAGTACTTATCTGATGGGCTTTATCGTTGAGCAGCCATCTTCCTAGGAGTCGGTTCATCACAATTAGCAGTTAGCCACGTTTCTAGCACTCCAACGATTTCTACCGTGTTTACAGCAAAACAATGTTTTCTCACATTTCGTTGATCTTAAAGGCAAGCATTGAATGTGCTTGTTGCTGTTTAAACGTCCATTCCAGTGCCACACCTGGTATACCCCTGCCTCCCATTGCCCATCATAGCAAGCGCCACTGGCATACTTAAACTTGCCCTGCCCTGTGATCACGTCCTCCTGTGACAGGAGAAAATTGGGAGGAGGACTAGCATCTCACTTCACGAGTGATCACAAGTGAATGTATCTAGGCACCTGGCAGACAAGTAGATCAGGCTTAAAACTGCTGGCTGTACACCCACACGAATTGGAAAGCATGTTACCACGGGCTTCTGGTGACAACACACTTTTGCTTAAGCTTCTGAACTGTAATGAGCATTGTGGGAATCATGGTGCATGACAGAAATATTCATAGAAATGATGCGGCAAACAAATTGGCAACAGTGCTCTGCTGAAATTCACAGTTTTTTTGTTTTTTACAGACTGCCTTGAACGTACGTGGGCTGCCTGTAGGCACACACACACACACATACACACACACGCGCACACACACACACATATAGCCTGTACCTGGAAGTCACCCTCATATGTGTAAGAGCCCTCCTGATATGTCCCCCTGCCGTGACGGACCCGCCTAGGTGGCTCTGTCGGTTCCTGTGGCTCCTCCTTTCCCGCCTTTTTGTTTTTCTTTTCCAATTCAGGGTTGACCGGCTCCACGGCAAACAGGAGCTTCCATCCACCAACGTAGGTGGCTTTTGAGGGCCCAGGATAATAAAATCTGCCTACCCCTGATGTGGGGGGAGGGGGGGTGGCAGGAACCTGCGAAAGCGTGTGCAAGGAAGGTGCTGCTTGCCATGTGCTTTGAGCTATGCGTCAGGCACTTTGGACAGGCGTGTGTGGTCATCTGCAAGGCAGTTGACCTGACGGAACTGACCTCTAGTCCTTCAGACTCTGAATTCTTGGGCTTCTTCTCCTTTATCTGTTTTGGTGGCATGATCTATTCCAAAAAGGTCAGGGTCTAGTCTCCTCAAGCCTTAGAATAACGTGGCATACATTTTGCCTTCCTGGTCGTACATGAAAGTTTGATGAATGCTAAATTAAGTGAATTAATTGAATTACTATGTAGTGATGGGAATGGCCAAGGTCAAGATAGCTAGGTACTTATTTTTGGAGTAAAAAATTTAGTACGCTTACAAAAACGCTACAGCCATTGGCAATCCGATGAGGGTGCCCCATTGATGGTCCTCTGTGGCTCCCTATTTGCCTGCTTTGGTAAGATTGGCTTGACATGGATTGTGCACAGTGTACAGACCCATTGGTGATAGAAAATCCCCCCGTTGCTCGCCAGGTGGGGGCCCTCATAATGAACCCGCTGTCAAGCCTGCAAGCACCCTCCTGGTCGAAGCCCATGGGGACCTGGACAGCAAGGACCTCAAAAAGCCCAGTAACGCACCGTCCACACCTGAGAAGCACCCTCCCTCCAAAGCAAGGTAAGGTGCACATGTGCGTTCACTCTTTATGTGTGTGTGTGTGTGTGTGTGTGTGTGTGTGTGTGTGTGTGTGTATGTGTGTGTATGTGTGTGTGTGCGTGCGTGCGTGCGTGCGTGCGTGCGTGTGTGAGTATTGTTTGTGTGTGTCCGCATGCGTGTGCGTGTGCGTGTATGTCAGTACGTGTCTGAGTGTGTGCGTGTGTTTATGTGTGTTTATGTTTGTGTGTGTGTGTGTATGCGTGAGTGCGCATGTGTGTTGGTGTGAGTGTATTTGTGTTTATGTGTCTCTGTGTGTGTATTTGTCTGTAAATGAGTATGAGTGTGTTACTTGTATATGTATGTGTGTAATGTGTATATCTTAGCAAGTGTGTGCTTGTGTTCAGCCTTGGCTGCAACGAAACGCATGTGAGCAGGAAATGCACATCACTTTGGCTGCTATGCTGTTGCAGCGACGCCGACAGGTCCAGTACCCAAAATGTGCACGAGGATGGGCAAAGGAGCTGTAAGAGCCAAGAGGATACCCTTCGTTTTGTTTTAGACCAGGCCAGGTGGGGCTTGTCCACTGCCAGGTTATACACAAACACATACACACTCAAGCGCACACGCACGACACACACGCACGCACGCACAACGTGCAACACTTGTGGGCAATGCGTTACTTGTGTTAAATATCTTTCTATACTGCAGCCAGCTCAAGCCAGGTGTCAAGCAAAGGAACGTGCATACTGGATGCACGCTTTGTACACAGGCGCCTGCTACAGGATGCTTCTGCAGATGCAGCTGTCCCACTGAAAGCAGGGGGTTCCAAAAAGCAGGCAGTAAAGGAGCAGCAAAATGCAAGAAGGGAGGAGCCTGCACTTGAGCAGCAGGAAAGAGAGGCTGTTGCTTTGAGGGACCTGCTGCAGGCTCTCACAAATGAGTACAGGCCAGGTGGGTAGTTGGTGTGTGTGTGTGTGTGTGTGTGTGTGTGTGTGTGTGTGTGTAGATAAAGAGGTGTGTGTCTGAGTGTGTGCGTACTAGCGTGCTTTGCCGCGCGCTCTGTGTCCGACACTTCCAATCCTTTAACGTGGAATCTGCGTGGCAACCCTGCACACACACACACACACACACACACACACAAACAAACAAACAAACACACGTACAGGTCCAGACATTTACGTGCGCACGCAAGAGCAGCTGCACGCTGCACGCAAGTGGCTGCAATCTTCTCCCAACCCGCACCAAGCTGCCAGCACTTTTGTCCGCGTTGCGAGTGACACCCTGATGTGTGTGGAGGCGTCCATTAAGGTGGGCTACGTCCTGTGCACCTACTGTATACAGAGTACACACTGCAATGCGCTACCAAGAACACACTGTAGTGCACTACAGAGGACACACTGCAGTGCACTACAGAGGACACACTACAATGTGCTACAGAGTAAACACTGCAATGCACTACAGAGGACACACTGCAGTGCATTTGGGTGCAAAAAACTTGGGAGTGGAAACGCCAAAAAACTTTTTGTTGTATGGTTACCGGTGTGCCCGTAAATGAAACGGTTCTGAAATGTGATAGGACACCTTCATATCACGTATCACATATCCTTTCGCAATCACTTTCTGACCGCAAATGTGTGACCGTAAAACAACAAGGGAGCGGCATAGGTTTGGGCACACGTGTAGCTCTCCTACTCTTTCTACACAAAAACATTGCACTTGCTCACAAGTGTCTCTTGGCACGCATTCTCACACAAACACACGCATGCACGACACATGCACGCACGCACACACACACACGCACACACTCACACACACTCTCACACACACGCACGCACACTCACACACCCCACTCTCGTACTGTCCCTGCCTCTTTGCTTAAACGCAGGATGCAGGCCAAGTGACTTTTTGGACGCCTGATGTGGTGTCGGCTTTCTTAGAGCTACTACGTTTGCATGCAGCCCTTGCCAACTGTGCTAGCCTGGAAGCCTCTCCTTCCTCACAGGTGCGGTGCACGAGCACACTTACTCTCACTAAAACATGCACACACACATGCATACACTCATACGTGCAGACACACGGTCCTTGCCAGCTGTGCCAGCCTTCATGCTGTTTTCTCACCACTGATGTGGCACACGCACACACGTACACACCTTGCACACACCGTGCATATGCAACCCTCAACTGGCTGTGCCAGCCTGTGTTTCTTTTTGCAGGTGAATGTTAGAACACAAAAAATATATATATGTGTATAAACACACATACACACACACAAACACACACATGTGCAAACACACTAGCATGTGTGTACAACACACATCCACACACGCACACACGCACACACACATATATATACACACAGGGCAGCCGTGCACAGCGCAGCAGCAGCAAAGCACTGCTGAGTAAGGTGGCTCAAATGCTGCTGGGCAGGCAGGAGCTCCTGGGTTTGGTCAGCCAGGTGATATTTGATTTGGTGTCGTAACCCTGTTCTTGTGTGTATGTGTGTTGCGTGCGTTTGTTCAAGCAAGTCTGAGAAACACACTGATGTTGTCGTTGACGCGGCAAATTACAGTTTCTGTTACTTAGGTCGTGGCTGTATTGGGGCCAGCATTTTTCCACGTGCTTGTTTGTGTATGCACTGCTGATGTTAGCCACATGTGGAATTAAAGCCATGACTGGGCACACTGCAAGACAAAAGTAGGTCAAGGGCTGACAAGGATACTCAGGTTTGGGTGGCTTATACGGAAATCGCTCACGAGCTGCTGATGCGTTTCGTGGGTAATCCATGAAGTAGGACTAAGGTACGGAGGCATGTGCTGTTGCTGGTTACTGTCAATGGTGCCTTAATTCAGCTCATAACAGACCCTACCTATGTTGCATGAAGGCCATGCTGCAGAGCAACTCTGCCTTCTCGCTTCCCTTCTGTGTATGTGTGTGTATGTGTGTTTACCACTTTCACATCCGCGCAGGTGCTGGAGCAGCTCCACTTCTCAGAGGGATACCGACGCACGTCGGGCGTGCATTAGAGCACTACCGCATTGTTAATTCCGTCCTATACTTTGCGTACGTGTATCCTGACACTTTCACATCCGCGCAGGTGCTGGAGCTGCTCCACTTCTCAGAGGGATACCGACGCGCATGGAGCGTGCATTAGAGCACTACCGCATTGTTAATTCCGTCCTATACTTTGCGTACGTGTATTCTGAAACTTTCACATCTGCGCAGGTGCTGGAGCTGCTTCACTTCTCAGAGGGATACCGACGCACGTGGGGCGTGCAGCAGAGCACTGCCTCTGCCCTTGTGCTGTGGGACTTGCTGCACAAGCTCGTGCGCTTTGCTGCAGCCATGATGCCCACATCAGAGCTCATGGACAGTAAGGCCGGTGCCTGCGCAGCTGATGCTGTGTCAAGTGACCCTGCAGCACTCGCTGCAGCAGCAGCAACGGCAGCAGCAGGGGGTGCTGCTGCAACAGCAGCTGGAGCAGAGGCTGGGATGGATGCCCCAGGCAATGCCTCAACAGCAGCAGCACAGATTGCAGTAGGGACAGGAGCAAGAGGGGCTGCAGGGAGCATGAGCCCCTCGATTAGTACATCCTATTCCAGTCCTTCAAATGCTGGGCCTCCCATTTCAAGATCCGCTATGAAGAGCCTTGCTGCATTGCTGGCTCCTGGAAAGGGCACGGCTGCTCGATTGCTGGTGCGGAAGCTGTGCAACAGCTGTGCATGGCTGCATTTTTCAGAGCTGCTCACACACACATAATCTCTCTCTCTATCTCTCTCTCTCTTTCTCTCTCTCTCTCTCTCTCTCTCTCTCTCTCTCTCTCTCTCTCTCTCTCTCTCTCAAACACACACACACACACACACGCACACACGCACCATTGCCCTGTCAAGCACAAGCTCACACAGAGCACAACACACATTCGTACACACAAATACACACTGTTCACACACACGCACACACACACATGCACACACATGCACACACACATATACGTACAGGCCCAACCATTTGAACGTGGAGGCGCGTGCGGGGCTGCAGGCCAGCTGGCGGCCCTCCGGCTGTTTAAACAAGTGGTGGGTGGTGAGGTGATTGCTCTGTTCGCAAGTGCAATACTGTATTACTGTAGCAAATTTTTTACCAATTTTACTGATTGCTGTTTGCCCAGTGAGTCGCTTGCTGTCTGCCCAGCAGCATTTGCCTCTGTGCTCAATTTGGCCTTGACAGACGAGTTAGGGCTTGGACACAATGAATCAATTTATTTTGTTGGCATTTGAGGAAGAGGGTGCAGTTTTGGACACAGATCCCGTTGCTGTCTTTGCGGGTGAGGTGAAACAAAAAGTCGTAAAGCGCTCACTCACTCACACATACACACACCTACACTCACACACGCACCCCTACACACACACAAGCAAACAAATACACACACACACTTGTACACATACACAAACACACACAAGCACACATACACACACATCCTCACACAACACACGGCAGGTGCGGAGCGCGTGGGGCGCGCAACTGTTGGAGACCTCTTCAATGGCAGCCCACTACGTGGGCCAGCACCAGGCACGCTTTGTGCACTACTACGCACGTGCAGAGGGCGACGCACGCACGGCTTCAGCAGAGCTGTGCCGTATGCACCTCAAGGTCTGATCTTTTGGCACATGATCTGTGCATTTGTTAAGTCAATGTGTCTTGTGTGTGTGTGTGTGTGTGAGAGTATGAGTGTGTATGCGTCTGTGTGTTTGTGCATGTGTGTATGTGTGTGTGTGTGCGCGCGTGCGTGTATCAATGTTGTGTAGAAACGGTTGGTGCAAGAATCGATGCTAGGTGCGTGAGGTCGATGTCTTCAAGGTTTCCTTGTGTGATGTATACTTTGTGTTGCTACGTATGTTAGGCTGCAAACTTCCTCTCTAACAGGCATGTATGCTGAATCCTTTGCTTCTACAAATAAAGCAAGGTGGATGTGTTTATGCCATTTAAAGGGCAGGAGAAACTGTGATACACCCATACACACATTTACGTAAGTGTGCATGCGTCCATGCTCATCCACACGCACAAACGTGTAGGTGCATCATTTTCGCACGTAGGGGCGGCAAGGATGTATGTCTTGCCAGTTTTCACACAGATGCTCACAGTGTCTGGTTGTGATGTATGTGTGTGATGTGTGTGTGACCCAGACTAAGTGCACATGGCTGTGCTGTACGCCTGCAGACACACCCACACTCACATCCTTTTGCATGCACGCAGGCTTAGCCCAAGTGCACATGGCTGTGCTGCAAGCCCACTGGCGCACTCACACCCTTTTGCACTCACACCAATGCATGCACTCACGGCTTGTTTGCAGGTGCTGGACGCACTCGTTTGCACAGGCTCTGCTAAAGTGCGTGTGGCACTGCTGCACAGCAGAGTGGCTGCCGCCTTGCTACAGGAATTCTCGCTGGAAGCAGGGCTGCTGAGCTTGGAGCAGCAGGTACGGTGTCAAGTTGTAGGCGTTGTGCAGGGGTCGTGTTGGGTTAGGGGTTAAGGGTGAGTGAGGCACAGCCAGTGTTTGACCCATCCAACTCCCGGGTTCTCCCATGTGGTAAATGCGTGACATGTACACTACTATAGCACTATGCCCTGTATGGCTTGTTCCTGGGGAAGGGAAGGACTTGAGCTGCTTGTGCAATACAAAGCAGCGCATAGCAGAGGGGCTTGGGCTAGAGACTTGAGCTGTAGTACACTGCTTGTGCGATACGAAGCAGCACATAAAAAATTGGTACGGGTTAAGACTTGAGCTGTGGTACGTTGCTTGTGCAATACGAATGAAGACTGGCATGCTGTTCCTGCCTCTGCTCAGGCACAGCAGCACATGAAACTGCAGAATGGTCTGGTGTTTCTGCTTGCCATTTCAGAATGAGGGATGTAGCCTACGTAACCCAAAGCCGACCTTGGACTAAAAACGGAATGAGGCAGTATTGCTATGTGTAGGACTGGCCAGAACCTTATGTAAACAGTGTATATATGGAATTTTTGGCAGGGAAATCACCAAATATACGGTCATATACGGTGTGTATGTGCAGTTTTGGCCAACCCTATGTATTTGTCAGGTAGCGTTGAGTGCTGACAGTGATGTATTTTATATATTGCTGCAGGGATGTGTCATACGGCGTATTCGTAGCATACGCCATATCTATTTAACGCGTAACTTACGGTATTGAACAAATTGGACCGTATTATACGATTGCAAAATTTGCCCATTTTTGCCGGTTTTTGGCCTTTTCAGGCAAGTTCCCAGAAACGGCCTTACCACGAGCTTTTATTGCTGTTATATAACATATTAATAAGACGATATATTGAAAAAGATTTGGAAACGTGTTGGGTAATTTTGAGGCGATCAGGTCCATTTGGGTCAAAAATCGGCACTCCCAAAATTGCTCAATAAATACAATTGTATGTAACACGTATTTTGAATGTAGCACATATTTTGTATGTAACACTTTTTTGTATGTAACACGTATCTTACCATAATAAACGTCCCAAATGACCGTATGACTTGTCATCTCTGTATTGCTGTATCGTTAGGGATGGTGTTTAGTGCTAACAGTGGTGTAATTATATATCTAGTCTCTGGCATACATACACAGCTTGTTTTTTTGAGTGATGTGCGTCAATGCTGTGGCGTGAGTGTGAGGTCTGTGCTGGTCCTTTGGGCACGAATGGTTTCAGATTCACACATACACGTACAAAGACACACACAGAACTTGCGCTTGCAGGCACAGGAGCGAGCAAAGACCGTAAAGTCGCTACTAGCCACTTGCACACAGAACCATTTGTACATACAAAAAGCACACACAACTTGCACTCACAAGCTCAGAAGGAGCAGAAGGTGGAGGCGAAAGAGGAACAAAAAGGCACCAGGAAACACTCGTACACACGCATGTGCAGTTAAAAGGATCACACACACACACATAACTTGCACTCACAGGCACAGGAGGAGCAGGAGGTGGAGGCACAAGCGCGTGCTAAGGTCATACAGGCGCAGTCAGAGCAGATTGCTGAGGAGGGCATGCAGAGGGGGGGCAGTGCTGTGCCCGCAGCAGCAACAGCAGCAGGAGAAAGAGCAGCAGGAGTAGCAGGAGCGGTCAGCTGTAGTGAGGATAGCAGTAGCTGTAGCAGCAGCAGCTACTCTGACAGCAGTTGCAGTGGCAGTGGAGCTGAGGATGGGGATGGGGGGGAAGCAGGAGGGCGAGAAAGGGTCAATAGAGGGGATGATCGTGCCTCTGATGGGTTTGCTGCTGGGAGGGGGGGACGCAAGCATGAAAGGGGGGCGAGGAGGGGGCTGCAGTTTGCTGAGGAGGGGGGTGAAGGTCAGGAGGGCCCACAGAGTACAAAGGCCACAGCACAGGAAAGGGGAGTGCCTGTGATAAAAGCCTTGCAGTTGTCCACACGTCCAGTGGGTGGGGCTGCAGATGGAAGTAACGGCAGCAGCAGCCAAGGGAGGGGGGGTGGTGTTAAGGTTGGTGTACCTTTGTTTGTCGCTCCTTATAAGGGGGAAGGGGAGAGGTCGGGTGATGAGGTCGGTGTTGAGGAGGAACACAGGAATGAGGACGGAGGGGGGAAGGCATCAGCGCAAGAGGAGGGTGCTCCGGTGCCCTTTGCGTTCACGTACGACCTGGAAGAAGACTTTGAGAGGCTGATGGCGCTGGAGGATGCGCTTGGTGGGTGCCCGGAAGTTTTGCGTTTAAGGGCATGGGGGGATCCATCAGGGAGGTGTGCTTGTGGGTGGGTGGCTAGGGTTCTGCGTTTGGTGCAAGACGTGAGGTAATCGTAATTATTCAGAGGGCACTGAACGCGGGACTAAGGGGAAGTGGCTTGGAAGTATGTATTTGGCAAGTGGCTAGCATTTCTGCATCTAAGGGGAAATAAGTTAGGAAGGTGTGCTCAGTGGGTGAACAGTGGTCCAGCGTTCCAGCGTTCCAGCGTTAGTAGGAAAAGCAAGTAATTGAGACGGGGTCAATGGAGGTTATAATGGAGGTTATGTTGGAAGTTATGCGTCTTGGGGAAGCGATCTAGGAAGAGACGCTCGATGGATAGCTAGGGGTGGACAGGCTTGAGAGATTGAAAATATAGCATGTCCTCTGTCGTGTGAAGCACTGCAGTCTCTCACGTGCTTGTTTCCACAATCTGTATGCTGCGATGATGGCTGACTCCTGTGTGTGTGTGACCTCGAGTGTTTTGAGAACACAGTGAATCATAGATCAGGAGTAAAATAGCTAGCTTACACCTAATGCTGCGATGAATCTGGCTGATCACGCACAAGTTAATACTGCCATTCCTCTGGACAGTCCTTTGAGGTTGTCCCTAGCATCAGATGCACTTTTGCAAACTATTGCAAAAAATGACTTCAAATCGGTGCTGGCAAACGCCACAAAGCCCCACCAAAGGCTTTCAAAACAACAAGGAGGCCAAATGCAACCCTCACGTACCTGCTGGTCTTCAACGTCTCTGTTACTGTACGTGTCTGCATGCTATACTATAGCATGTGTGTTCTTCGGACAAACACCGGACATGTGTGCGTGCAGGGCGTCCGGTGGAGCTTGATGGGTTTGAGTACGATGAGGAGGCCAAAGCTCTTATGGCGCGTGGCTTCCTGTCCTCAGCCCCCCCTCCTGATGCTATGTTCCCCCCAATCCCAGAGGCCCCTGCCATTGAGGCTGAGGAAGAAGCAGGCAACTGGCGCAGCAGGTGAACTAGCTGTTTTTTTTAGTGCCTCAGTGCCTTTGGAAACGCACTTCAGTGCCGTCAAAGCTTTTCTTTACACGCGCACCAAGACACACACATACACACTTTCAAACACACTTACACACTCACAGGCACACACACACACACAAACACACCTTCAAACACACACAAACACACACAGACACACCCTCCTCTCCTCTTCTGGCAGGGTCCCAAGCAAAGCTAGCAAGCCCCTGGCCCCAGAACTTAGCGTGGCAGCAACAGCAGCAGCACACGGCACTGCTTTTGTACGTGCAGTGCCTGCCCTGAACATAAAGGTGTCCAAAGAGAAGGGGGTGCAGTATGCAAACGACCAAACCAGCCAAGACCTGGGTACTCACATCTATCCCTCTCTCCCTCCCTCCTCTCTCTCCGATTCCCCTCCTTTAATCCTGACTCCATGCCTCCATCCCCCTGACCCCAGCCACACCCCTTACCTCTCCACCGCTACACACACAACGCAGTCACCTTCCCTCTCTCAACCCGCCCACAGCCCGGCTCTGTCCACTCAACAGACCGGCCAGCCTGCTCACAGCCCTGCAGTTTCCAGCCAGATCAGTCCTGGGGGTGTTCACATGAGCCCTAGCAGCCAAGCCGGCTGGGTGGGGGGAGAAGCACCCCAAGGCCATCACCACCGCCACACACACCACACACCCGTTAGCCCGCCCCACCCACTGTCACACCACCTCTCGTCCTCTGCCAACTTGTATGACCCATCAGACCAGCGACAGCAGCTGCACCAGAATGCAGCACCCAGCTCACCACTCCCTGCCCAGCTCGCCTCTCCACAGGCTCCTGTGCAGTTGCAAGGTGGACAGCCTGCTGCTAATGCTGCTTTGGGCGTCACACCTTTGAAGATGGGCAAGGGCAGCTACTCGCGGTGGGAGGGTAGCCAGCATGAGGGAACAGAGGGGGCCAGCAGTGATGACGAGGTGGGTGATTTTTGTGTCTTTGTCCGTTGAGGGGAGCATTTATATCTCTGTTAGCGCGTATTACCTACCTATTCAATGTCTGTATTGGTAGGGCAGTTCTGTGCAGTGCAAGGATTAAAGAAGGCAAGCAGCCGAGAGATCAACGCTCTCACACACGCACACATTAGAACACACACGCACGCATACACATAGACACACACACGCACACACACACAGAAGGCCAGCAGCGTAGGGGGTAGTCTCAGCCACTGTGGGCGCGAGGGAGAGGCAGGACATGCCTTACAGCACGTCAGCTTCGAGCAGGCCTCCCCCTCCCACCATGCTGCGTCAGGTAAGGAGCCGTGGTTTGCATGCATGCATGAGAAGGAGAGACCAGAAAGGCTTCCTCGGCTGTCAATTTTGAGCAGGCCTCCCCTTCTTGATCTGCCGCGTCAGGTAGTTGTTTCATGATAAAAACATTCACGCAAATGTGTGGAAGGGCGCTGGGTTTCAAAGCGTGTTAGCATTGAGCGGGCCTCTCCTCCTCACTGTCCAGCGTCAGCTTAGGAGGTGTTCCTATGGTTGCCATCGAAACAAATGTGTGTGAGAGAAGCAAGCTTGCAAGCATGGCAGCGTTGAGCAGGCCTATCTTTCTCTCTGTGCTGCGTGGGCTTCATGAGTCGAGAAGTGTTCGTCTGCAAACACACATACCCTCCTCCCACACTCCCAGCTATTAAGATGTGTAAATACTGCGTCCCCTTTTCCAAAACAGCAGCTGGAAGCAGCATGGAACAGGAGCTACTTGCACTTTTCACGCACACATTAATTGTACACTTGCAAGCAGCACACATCCAAACATCAACATATGTCACACACGCACACACACATCCTTACTCTCTCACACCCACATATGCATTCAATACACACGCACACGCACACACACACAAACACACACACTCCCCTCAGCAGCAGCAGGCCACCTTGCTGGAGACTGGGAGGACCTCAGGCGCCCCTCCGTGCCCAAGCTCTCCTTCCGCGGCCTGCGTGTGCTCAACGCTTCTCGCGTGTTTGCACCCTCTGCCAACAGCCACGGGGGCACGCCCGTGGCGTCAAGGGCCCCCTCCGCTCGCAACACCCATCACAATGGCAGCTTCTCCAGGTGGGGGGCAGGGAGGTCACCGGTGAAAATATTTGAGTAGGTATGGCGGTGTACATGGTAGGCGTTGATGTGTAAGTTCGCACGTGCTTGCATCTTTTGCCAACAGCCACGGGGGCACGCCTGTGGGGTCAAGGGCCCCCTCCGCCCGCAACACCCACCACAGTGCCAGCTTCAGCAGGTGGGGGAAGGGCAGGTTTGTTCCTTATGCGTGTTTTTGTGTGTTTTCATTGTGTTTCTTGCGTGTATTTGTTGATGTGTGCGTTTGCGCCATTTTGAGACTGCCACGGTTTTAATGCCTGTGGGTTTCAAGCACCTTCAGCATGCAAACAGCTAAGTTTTAGCAGGCGGAAGGAGAAGGTCAGTTATTTGTGCACACATGTCCATATTGTTACTTGTGGCCCTAGCGCCCCTGCATGTGTGTGTTTGCACATTTTTGCTTGACACAATACACCAAGCAATAAACGAGTTTTTAGTTGTACCTTCGGAAGGAAGATTGATCTTTGTCCTGTGCCTGGCCGTCATTGGACTAGAGCATGTGCAGTCTGTGTGTGTGTGCAGGGGCGCTGCATATACTGAGTGTGTGCAGGGCCACTGTGTGTGTGCGGGCCCTGTGTGTGTGCAGGGCCACTGCATATACTGAGTGTGTGAATGTGTGTAGACTTGAGTGCTTGGCCGACACTATGATTGAAACCAGTCTTTTCCTTGTACTTCTGGTCCAGGTGAACTCCTTCTAACAATCGTCGGCAAGTCAAGGTCTGACATCATTGGTACCTAACATAAATCATGCGCTGTTGAAAAATTTAACTCAGGCCAAGCTGGAAAGGCTTGCACACGCACTTGCACACGCATGTGAATAGACATACGCTAAAATCGCACACGTGCACACACATACACACACACGCACATCCATAAGCTCATAAGCCAAGAGGGCATTCCATGCATGCAGGGTGGGTAGCAGCCATGCTGGCATTGACCTTTACGGCGGCAACTCCAAAGTGGCCAGCCCTGCACGTGGGGGTATGGAGCAGCAGCGCAGCTCCAAGGTTAGTAAGAGCGTCAAATAAGGAGCTGTTTTAAAGATACAGGCTTGTTGGCGCCCTGCAGAATAAGCGGCAGCTTCAAAGCAAGTCATGTCATGATGTCATAAAGCTTTGTTGGGGAACCCTGAGGTCTGTGTGGGGGCCGTGTGTGTGAGTGTGTGCGTGTGTGTTGCGCATGTGAAGCATGAGAAGACAGAGAGAGAGAGAGAGAGAGAGAGAGAGAGAGAGAGAGAGAGAGAGAGAGAGAGAGAGAGAGAGAGAGAAAGAGAGAGAGAGAGAGAGAGAGAGAGAGAGAGAGAGAGAGAGAGAGAGAGAGAGAGAGAAAGAGAGAGAGAGAAAGATGCTTAAGTCGGACAGGGGGCAACTCCTTGAGTAATAAGTTCCTGGGTAATTCAATGTAGCAGAGTCTAATACACCTTCCGTTATCACATTTTTACGCTGCTTTTAAAACTCATGCTCTAGTCCTCCTCCCCGTCCTACGCCCTTCTACGCCCTCACACTCACACTCATAGGCACAAACATCCATAAGAGCATACGCACACGCATGCACATAAAACAATATACACACCACAGGGTCTGCGTGGCCAAGCCAGCCTCGAGTCCAGCAGGGCAACAGGTGCTGGCACTTCTGGAAGCAGGGGAAGCAATGTGCATCAGGTCTGTGTGCGTGTGTTGCATGTGCAATATGTGTCGTGCATGATTGTGCGCACGCGTGTAATTGTATTGTGCATCTGTGTTTGTGAGTACCCCAAGTGCAGCGGCCAAAGGCCCCTCAAAACGTGAACAACGCACGCATTTGCAACACACACACACATATGCAGAAGCGCACGTTATAATTACGCACACAGGCACCCACCCATGGCAGTAGCAGCAACAGCGAGCAAGTGCCCTCTGACACAGGCGCTCAGTTACACAGCCCCCACAGCAGCCGCCTGCACCATTCCCATGTCAGCCCCCTCTCAGCACGTGATGCCCCCTCTTCCTCACAAATAATGTCCAGGTGTGTGTGCTGCTCTGCATGTGTCTCTGTATGTGTGTTCGTGTGTGTTGTTGGCATGTGCACATGCACAGGCGCATCATAACTACATCAACCCCCTCCTGCACAAGCGCAGGCCAGGTGTGTGCTGTTCCACGTGTGTGCCCGCATGTATGTGTGTGTTTGCTGACATGTACAGGAATGCGTATTTATAGGATTGGCTAGAACCGTATAAATACATCGTATATGACCATATATATGGTGATTTCCCTGCCAAAAAGTTTCCTGCCAAAAATACCGTATGTACATCGTATATGTATGGTTCTGGCCAACCCTACGTTTTTAGCCTTACCAACCCCCTCCTGCACAAGCGCTGGCCAGGTCTACTCACAGGTCTACACGTACGAGGTTGTATCCATACATGCCCACTGGCAGGAGTTCACACGCACACTCTCTCACGCACACTCTCACACACACACGCGCACACACACACACACTCTCACACACACACACCTGTCGCACACCCTCACTGCTCAGGCCTCCTCCCCAAAACCAGCGTGGCCTCTCCCGCATGCATGACAGCCACGGTTCTCATGACGCTGCCAGCACCACCCACGCCACCTGCACACACATGTCCAGCAGCATATTCCAAAGTCCAGCAGCTGCAGCACCTCTCAGTCAAGGCACCCCTGCTGGACTTAGCAAGACAGACACGATGGGAAGTGCCAGAGGGGGAAGTTGTAGCAACATGGTCTCTGTCACCTCTGCGCATATTGCGCACCCCACAGTCAGCACTGCCAACGCTGCAGGGTATCTCCCCAATGAGCGGAGGATCTCAATGCCCCCGCAGCTGCCCCCCCTCCCGTTGTCTGCACGCTCCAACCGTGGCGGTGTGGATGGCTTGCCGGCCAAGCTGAAAGGTAAATTCAGCTGAAGGGGGACTGTCCAGAAAGAAAACTTTCATTGAGAGTGTATGTGTAGAGTGAGAGCGCGTGCGTAGGGTACCATCAGCTACCTGATTACTTCTCTGTCTGCACACCGCATTGAGTTGGTAGTGTATGTTGCATGTCTAAGGTTGGCCAGAACCAAATATATATATATATAATATATATACGGTGTATATACGGTGTTCTTGGCAGGGGGATTTTTGGCAGGGAATTTCCCAATTATACGGCCATATACGGTGTATATACACGGTTCTGGCCAACCCTATGTATGTCAGATGCTTGCAGGTGACGCAGGACAAGAATACAAGAATCTGGTTTGCTCCACTTGTGAGCACGTAGACATGCTTAAGGCCCGCCCGTCTTTGTCTGCACGCTGAGGTGCACCCTGTGGCACACGCACACACCCACCCACCCACCTTGAGTTCCTTCCTGGCCATGCATGCACGTAATGCTCGCTAGGTACCCCACACAAACAAATACATTCTCAAACACACACACTCACACACACACACACACATAGGCACACACACACACACACATTGGCACACACACAGAACACGAACGTGTTAATCTACCCACACAGGTGTTGCCCGTCCTGGGGCTGCCCTGCAGCAGCTGTCAGCTCGCTCAGCAATGGCACCCCTCTCCCCCTTGGGCTCACCCCAAGTCTCTTCGTCCTGCAGCACTAAACGACCAGACATGCCAAAGGTACATGAATTTGAAGACGTTGTGTTTCGGAGTGCAATTGGGCTGGGAGCCATGCGCTTATGCCTGTTGCACTTCTCTTTGCAGTGACGCCTCACAGCACCATACTGACATACATACTCAACAGTTTTTGCACAGTCACTCAGTCAACGAGTGCACATTAGATAAAGCTCTTTTTTCTTGCAAAACTTGCACCTCAACACCCCATAGTACCAGGCGTGATGAACGTACCCCAATGTTCACTTGACTGGTTTGATTGTGTGGTCAGTTATGGGGTGTTGCAAGGGAATTTTAAGGCTTAAAGTCAGGCCCACCAATCCTGTTTGATAAAACAACCCTGCACGCTTTTCCACTTCAAGTAGTCAGGGCCCTGAGTCAGACATTCCTAAGCACCCCTGCTCACTCAGTATGTGTAGATGAGTTGCCCATGTGTCTGGGGAGAATTTCCTGCCAGAAGGTCGATTTCCAAAAGGTGCTTCCGGGCGCCAAAAAAGATGCGGGGTTGTTCAAGAGGTTTTTCTCAACATTTTGGTGAAGGTCTGGGGGTCTGGGGTGAGGGTCCGGATTTGGACCCCAGTTCTTGTAGGAAACTTTTGAGGCTTTGGACAGGTTGCACCGCTTCAGGAGCCAAGTTTTGTGATGTACAGTATATAGAAGCTCTAGGTCCTCCTGAGGTCTTGAGGAGCTCTAAGTCCTCCTGAGGTCCTGAGGAGCTTGTCAACATTTCAAGTAAACACGCAACAACACCACCTGGTCGAGGCTGGGGTTTGGGAAGCTGAGCACAGATCCTTGGGTTTTTGAAATATCAGCTGTCGCTGCCCACCAACGCCCACCCCCAGCATTCCAGACCATGAAACTTGGCAGGTCGTCCCTGGGGAGCTCACTTAAGGCCTCCTGACACATGGTGGCAAAATGGCTTATAGGGTTACAGGGGCAGGTGCCATGCTTAATTTTAAAGAGAGGAGGTGCGGCTTCCAGCCAGCCCCGTCGCTGCAGTAGCAGCAGAGGTACCACATCTGTTTGTTTGTAATGAATTGTGTAAATTCCCAGAAATGTTTTGCCACAACATGGCAGGTGCCATTTTTTGTACTGAATCAAGTAAGTTCTCAGTCATGTTCTGCTGCAACATGGCAGGTGCCATGCCTAAATCTGGAGAGGGCAGTGGCTTCCAGCCAACCTCGCCACGGCAGCAGTAGCAGAAGCGGAATTAGGACACCGTCTGGGAAAGAGCCAGGCCACAGGTATGTCCAAACCTCGGTATGTACAATTTGTACTACAGGCACTCGGGTCTCAGCAACAAGTCTGATATTCTAAGGCCAGGTCATTAGATGCGCTTCAAGCTAGGATATCAAATGTGTCTCAAGCTGTGAATAGAAGGCGCGTGATTCAATGTCCTCAACACAAGGACCCACATGAACATGCACACACACCCTCCAGGGGCGCATACACACACATACATACGTACACACACAGGGGAGCCGGCACAGACAGCAGCAGGGTGATCGCCCTTGCAGCTGCAGGTCTGCCACCAGAGGTGGGGGGCAACAGCAACAGCAGCAGCAGGACAAGGGGGTGTGCTGTAGGGGGGGACAGTCTAATGGAGGGCCGTTCCTCCCTTGTCTCGAACAAGAGGAGTGGCAACAGCCTTGCCAATAGGGGCAGCAGCATCAGCTGCGGGGGTGGGAGCACAGATGGTGAGCAATGTGTCGTGGAAATGGTTGTGTGTGAACGTTATGTGTGGCTGTATGGGTGTGTTGCGCAGGCGATCACAAAGTTTGGATCGTAGCGTGATGTGCGTACAAATGTCACAGCGTATTTCACGGCAATTTGTGCGTACAAATGTCACAGTGTAGTTCACTGCAATTTGTGCGTACATATGTCACAGCGTATTTCACGGCAATTCGTGCGTACAAATGTCACAGCGTATTTAAAGGCGATTCGTGCGCACAAATGTCACAGCGTATTCCACGGCGATTTGTGTGCGCGAAGGTCACAGCGTAGTTCACGGCAATTTGTGCACACAAATGTCACAGTGTATTTAAAGGCGATTCGTGCACACAAATGTCACAGCGTATTCCACGGAAATCCGTGCATCCCCAATCCCCACTGCAACTTGCCAGCTCTCTGTTTTTTTGTGCCTGTTAGCCCTCCAGGTTGTGCAAAAGTTCATGTGCCTGTGCAAATGTATGTCGTGTACCATCCAGGAGCCCCAGTAGGAAGATGTGGCTGCCTACATTGGATCCTGTAAGACTGTCTCAAATGCACTCAAAGGTGCAAAGATTACGCCCTACGTCCATCCTGTTTCCAAATCATGGTTCAATTGCCCACAGAAGATGGGTAGGAACAAGGAAGTTCCATTAACAACGATTCGCCTAGCAGCTACAGAACAACAAGTCGACTCTTTCCTGTTACATTTTACCTTTGATCAATTCACTTGCATGTGCCCGCATACCACAGACGAGGAGGAAGTAGGTCAAAACGAGGAGGCCCTGGTAGATCCCAAGGCCAAGTCACTTGGAAGGCTGTGATTTACAAACCCCCTTGTGTGAAATACCCTTTTATCTAAAATACGTGCATTTGGCCACAGAGGAGGAAGAGGAGGGCAGCGACGAGGATGCCCCCCCCGGCAGCTACCGAGGCCAGGTCACCCGAAAGCTGTGGTTCAATGACACAGCCCTGCACAGTGCGATGCTGGAGCTGCTGCTGAGGCTGCTGGTGACCCCTCAGGGTGGGCTGGATACTGCATACATTCAGGTGCGTGTGTGTGTTTGAGTTTGTGTGTTGAAGATAATGTGTGTGTGCAATGTCCCGTACTTGCTAAATGTTGCCTGCCCCCTGAACAAAGTGCTCCCCTCCTCCATGTTGCGATGCTACTCTCACACATACACACGCACACACGCACGTATGCAACTTGCAACCAGACATGCTACACCTGGTGGCGTGCTCATGGTTTCCAATGGACGGGGCAACAACGCATGCAGAAAGTTTAAACGCAACATATACACACTAGCATGTTTGCCATTTGAGCAGGCTGTGCCCATGCTGAGCGACGCCCGTCTTCCTGCTGTGGAGCACCTACTGTCATGGCACTTTGCGGGCCCACCAGGTCAGTACAGTCCTCAGTCACCAGGTCGGTACAGACGTACAGACCTCTTAATTGGAACAGCCCTCAGTCTTCAGGCCAGTACAGTCCTCGGTCACCAGGTCGGTACAGACGTACAGACCTGTTGGTTAGAAATTATTTCTTGGTTAGAACAGTCCTCAGTCTCCAGGTCAGTACAGTGCTCAAGGTTAGAGCAGCCCTCATTCATCAGGTGTGCAGTCTCCCTCATTCATCAGGTACGTGCAGTCTCCCTCATTCATCAGGTACGTGCAGTCTCCCTCATTCATCAGGTACTGTGCAGTCTCCCTGCTGTCATCAGGTGCGTGCAGTCTCCCTGCTGTCATGGCACGTTGTGGGCCCCCCCGGTCAATGTAGCCCTTTGCTCTGGTGGTGGTATATAACTTATATCTGGTGGTATGTATGTATCCTCATGGTATATAACTTATATTTGGTGGTATATAAAGGTTATGCAGTGACAAGGTGACAAACACTGACAGCGGCTCTTGCGTGTGTCTGTTGTGGTTGGCACACTGGATGCTATCAACGTTGTTGTGTGCAGTAACAGGGTTCGTATTGATACTTCGTTCACGATTTCAGGCCTGGAAACATGGCGCAGAGATGCTCAAGTATGAAATAAAAACATTCAGCTGCAGCATTCAGTGATCATACATTTCGTTCTGTGCTTTGACCCTGCACCTGAAGAAGTAGGAGCGTCTCATAAGCAAAAACAAAAGTGCCACCTAGCAGCGCCTTCTTTTAAATCCAACATATCCCAGCAGAAGTAGCGATTAAAACAGTAATGATACAACCTAAAATCTGCTTCAACGTCTAAAATACTCAATTTGTGGAGGATGGGCTGGCAGGTTTTGCCAGGCTTGCCAGGCTGCCAGATGCTCTACCCCTCTTTCTTACAGCCAACAACTGTTTGTCTCTCGTCTGCACTTTGGCTGCAAAGCATAAAGCGAAATACAATACTTGTGATTTCTCACACAGGGTCAGCCATCCTTGGAGAAGTCGCTCACAGCCTTGCTAGCAGTCTCGCACACGTGCAAGAAGTGGGTAGCGGCAGCTTGAACAGCAGCAAGGGTGGAGGCAAAGGCAACCACACCAGCAACCGCCAAAAAGCAGGAACAGCAAGCGTTGCTGCTGCTGCTGCTGCTGCTGCTGCTGCTGCTACCTGCAGTGGTGCTGGTGCTGGTAATGCTGGTGCTGGTAATGCTGGTGCTGGTGCTGGTGCTGGTGCTTATGCTGCTGGTGCTTGTGCTGCTGGTGCTGCAAGTAGTAGCAATAGTAGCAACTCTACTATGTCCCAAGCCCAGCAGCTCAACAGCATGCTGCTGCTTTTGCGCTTGTTGACGCGGCAGTCAATCGACTGCAGCCGCTTCAGGGACCTGCAGTTCCATTCCAGGGGGGCGTATGGCAACATCTACCGAGCACTGAGGCTGATAGGGGGCGAGAGTGGTGTGCTTGGAACAGAGCAGGGTGAGTGCACATTTATGATGTAGAATGTGCCTTTGTTTGCAACGAATGGTCTGGAGCTATGAGCTATATGCTATATGGCAGTGAGTGCCGTACATGGAGAGGCTGAGAGGGGGCAAGAGGATAGGCTAGAAACAGGACCAGTTGAGTGTTTTTATTGGTTTAGGTGATATTTGAAGCAGTAGGGCGGCACCTACCGTGCACAGAGGCTGTTAGGGGGCGAGAGCGGTGGGCAGTCTTCTTGAAAAAATCAGAACAGGGCCGCTTGGAGTAGAACAGGGCTGGCTGGCTGACCAGCATTGTTGATCGAACTAAAGGGATGGAATTGTACGCATTGAATGGGTGCACAGGGGATGTAACGATAAAAATAGTAAGACGTGTGTTTGCTCCTCATTCCATCTCTGGTCCACTTGGTGAAGCCAGGATCTTGTGAGAGGCTGCTGTGACACTTTGAGAAGCTGTTGGTTTAGGTAGTTTGGTGCGCACCGGTTCCATGTGTACATAAAGTTAGGGTCACAATGTCACATTTACTTTTGCTGCAGATGGACCTTGAGGTGAAACCTTTTTTATGCAAAGGGGGGAGGACTCAGGCAGATGCAGACATGCTGATCTTGCTTCAGTATTGGCGCATATGAACATGCAAGCAACATTGCACGTACACGTGCTTGCACAACACACACACACTTACTCTCATGCACACACAAGTACATACATAAGCACACGCACACACCATGCATACGCATAGACACACACACATACACATACACACACAGCTGAGCCCGTGATGGTCAAGGTCATTGAGATGCCGCCCAGCGGTGAGCGTTGCATCCTGCCTGAAGTGTTTGGGGAGGTGGCCATCATGCTGCGGTATGCTATGCAGCCGCTGCCGCCACTTCCGGGAGCTGAGGATGAAGCGCTGCAAGGAGCTGCTGCTGCTGGTACTGCTGCTGTCCCTGCTACTGCTTCACCTCCTGCTGCTGCTGCTGCTGCTGCTCAGCCTGCTGCCACATCAGCTGCCTCTGCCACTCCATCATCTGGGCAGAAAATTGGCGTGGGAGACGACCGCGGTGCTGCTGCAGTTGTCGATGGTGGTGGTGCTGGGTCTGGTGGTGACCACAGTGCTCTGCACACACCTGTGATGTACGCACGGCAAGGGGCCTCCAGCAAGACCGTGAGGGGCAACCCTGGCGTGTGCCAGCTGCTGGATGTGGGGCTGGTGCCGGACGCATACTGGATCGTGATGCCGCAATACTCTTGTTCGTTGGCACAGTGGCGAGCCTTTCCGCAGCAGCAACCGCCCAGCCAGCCGCAGGTGGCAGCGCTGTATTTGGCAGTGCTGATACAGGTGGGGGAGGGGGGGCGTTGGTTGAGAGGAAGGAAGTGTGCTTGTGTGTGTGTGTTCTGTGCGTGTGTGTCGTTTCTGTGTGTCTCACGTTTACGACAAGAGATACCAACAACTGCCTCCAGCAGCAATGCCTAGCAGCGCGAACACACGTGGGACGCACATATATGCACTCAAACAAACATGTTAAACAGAATGTTTCATTCACTCGCTGGTGAGCACGCAGGTAGCCGAGACCCTGCAGATCCTCGCCACAGACTCCATCGTGCATTATGACCTCAAAGCAGCTAATGTGCTGGTGGAGCTGCTGCCTGGGGCCACACAGGTATGCAGTGTATATGTGTATGTGTGTTATAACGTGCAAACTGTGTGCAGGTTGTGTGTGTATTTTTTGTGTGTGCGCATGTGTATCTGCATGGGTTGACTGCTGACGAGATATAGTTTCCTTGCACTTTGCTCACATATTTTCATTAATTAGGGGTTTATTTCGTTGAAGCTTCGAACTTGAAACTTGAAGCCTAAACCTGAAGGTGGATGCGAAAGCTCAAAAGGCAAGGTCAGCTCCCTTCATAAACACACAGTTACACCTGAACACACAAATTACAAACTACATGCATGCATACATACAAATGAACATGCACACACAGGAGCAGCTGTTGGCCCACCTCCCTCCCCACCCTCCCTGCCTACCGTGCTTCCGACCTGTGCTGGCTGATTTTGGAGAGGCCCGTGCATACGACAGTGTGGGAGAAGCATTCACAGCCCGCAACAGGTGGGGAGCCATGAGGGCGTTGAATGGACCATATGTGTGTGTTTGCTTCTGTGAGAATGCGCGCACGTGAATGGACCATATGTGTGTGTGTTTGTTTGTGTGAGAATGTGCGTGCGTGAATGGACCATATGTGTGTGTTTGTTTGTGTGAGAATGTGCGCGCGTGAATGGACCATATGTGTGTGTTTGTTTGTGTGAGAATGTGCGCGTGTGAATGGACCATATGTGTGTGTCTGTTTGTGTGAGGATGTGCGCGCGTGATACCCCATTAAGCTGTTGCAAGTAGGCTGAAAGTCAAAAGTGGTCAGGAACAGCATTCACAGCCTGCAGCAGATTACCGTGTGTCATTGGCAGGATGGTGTTATGTTGTGGTGTGTTAGGTACGGTGTGTATTGCGTATTGTGTATGGCACTTGCAACGCCATCAGTGCTGCTCACAATGCTAGACAGGTTGTGGCATCAGCTGGCTATACATGCCTGCTAGACACGCTGCAGCTGCTGCTGCTGCTGCTGCTGTTCCTGCTGGTCATGACGCAGGGCATGAACATGTATGCCTTATTTTGCTCTTTCCTGCTTGACTCTAACGTACAACTTTGGTCGCAGCTCCTGGCTTCGCTTTGACCGTTCTGAGCCCCAGCGCAAGCTTTTTTTCTAGCTGACTGACAAAGGCGTACAGGCTCACAAACACACACATACACACACACACACACACACTAAATATGCAAACAGAAGCAACACACACACTTCTGCTGCTGCTGCTGCTCCTCATGGCGCAGGGGCACTGAGGTGTACAAGTCTCCAGAAATGCTCCTGATGCATGCAGGGGGGGTTCCTTCTGCTGCTGCCTCAGGTAAACGTACCACCTGACGTATCTTTGGCCTCGCCCCCTCTGTAGTGTGGTTGGTTGAGTTGGCTTGCCTGTTGATCTCTGTTTGCTACCTTAAGGGGGCGCTTGTGCTCCATAATCAGGGTTGCCAGATCTGTGTGTGTTATCAGCAGTGTTGCAGATGTCCTTTGTAAGCCTTTAAGTGCCTTGACAGGGATGGAAGATGGGTTCATGTGCTTCCGACCTGGAATGGCCAATGTAGTTAGGAGCAGCATATTATTTTACGATCATGGCATACATGTGTGATAAATCTACAAACCTTACGCTCCTGATTTCTGATAGAGAAACATGGTCACACACGTACAAAAAGGCGCACACTCACTCTCTCACACACAAACACATCACACACAGCTGCCCAGCTGTCAGCAGCTGCTGCATCCACGCCCAGCAAGATTCTGGCTGCTCGTGCCATTTCTGGGGGTGCTGCCCCAGAAGTGAGGAGCACGCGTGCGGGTCTGGCTTCTGATGTGTGGTCATTTGGCTGCCTGGCGTTCGAGGTGGGTGGGTGGGGTAGGGAATTGAGCAGGTTAGTGGCTTTTCCTGTGTGGGCTTTAGCTGGTGTTTGGGGCAGGTGTGTTATGCCTGGTGCATTTCAAAGCAAAGTTAAACACAAATTCCTTCTGAGACTCATACAAGCTCTCCTTACAGAAAACGCAGTTTGTCTTGCACTATGGATCGGCAAAAGGATGCTGCCTTGTCAATGTAATTCTAAACACACTCACACACACATACACATACACACAAACACAAACACACACATAACACCATGATCTCACAGGTGCTGTCAGGCTGCATGCTCTTCAGTGGCCTTGACTACGCCTCCGTCACGCACCGAGTGGCGTTTGGTTCAGGCCCCAACCTGGTGCTCACCACAGAGGAGCGTGCGTCCCTGGGCGAGACTGCCACACACACTCCCAAAATTTCCACATCAGGACCTGCCACTATTAAGAGCAGCAGCACCTCTGTCGTGTCTGTGAGCAGTGCCAGGCATGGTCAAGCGCCTATGCCTGCTGTGGGCCCAAATCACGGCATGGGTCGGGGCAGCAACCAGCCTCAAAGCGCGTGTGAGGTACAGGAGCATCAGAGCGGAAGCGCTTCAGAGGGCTGTGGAGGCTTGGGAGATTTTGTGGAATGGGTGCTGGCTCGTGACCCTGCTTGTAGGCCAAGTTTGGTGGACGTGCTTGCACGTCTGCAGGAGCTGCGTGCACACTATCTCAGTAGGTGTGAGTGAGCAGGGGGCAGTGTGTGTTGCATGCTGGAAATTTAAACTGCAAAGGGGTGGTGTACTTACTCGTCTACAGCAGTTGCATGCGCACAATGCAAGTGGGCGTGAGTGGAAAAAAGATGCAATTTTGGATACAGCGGCATCAAGGTACTCAGCGATCTTGAGTGAGGTGTGTGTGTGTATATGATGAGTGAAAGTTGTTCATTCGTGCCAACTAGTTGTGTCTGTGCCTGAAGACTTTCAGCATAATTTTGGAGAACGGTGGTATTCAAGCTCACTTGATTTCAAGCTGAATTGAGCTGTTTTTCTTGCATCAAAGAACGCAGGACTATGCCATACTTTTGATTCAATCCGCACTTGTTTGTTGGTGACAGCGGAATAAATACAGAGCACGCACTTACATTTTTCCTATATGCATCAATTAATTTGCTCGTGCTTTTATGAATTATTTTGGCGTGTTCAAAGTAACTCAAGTCATGACTTTCATTCATTAATTCGGGAAGTCATTGGCTCAGGAGGCTACTTTCTCTTTGGTTGGGGTCTGAAATAAATTGATTGATCTATACCCTGTGTTTTACACCCTCAGACAAGCAGTTGATGTGGAAAATGTTGTACCTAGGACTTTTTATGCCTTCTCTATCTTAATTCAATTATATTGCTGGCTGTGCCCAACAACCCTTGCATCTTGACTTCTAATTCTATTACTGCACGATTGAAACTCAATGCTTCTTCCACATTATTGCCAATTTTTATCTAATGTCATTGCATTGCCGACATTAACTAGGCCATTACCTAGGCATGCATGACATAGATGTCTGTTTGCCAGCACTGTTCCTGGCTACTCCTACCATTGGCACCCTGGCCGTTCTCACTTGCGCGAATCGCACTATATGGCTGAAATAGTATCCCCCCCAAGGAAAGATCATGGTTATAAAGGTTACAATGGGGGGTGACCTTCAGCCAGGTTACTTGGCTGATCGGCTGCTGACTGGTCTCGGCCATCCACCACAATGGGTACAATGGGCACAATGGGGGGTGACCTTCAGCAGGTTGTTTGGCTGATCGGCTGCTGACTGGTCTCGGCCATCCACCACAATGGTTACAATGGGTACAATGGGGGGTGACCTTCAGCCAGGTTACTTGGCTGATCGGCTGCTGACTGGTCTCGGCCATCCACCACAATGGTTACAATGGGGGCTGACCTTCAGCTGATGTTGTTTGGCTGATCGGCTGCTGACTGAAATCGGCCATCCACCACAATGGTTACAATGGGGGGTGACCCTCAGCCAGGTTGTTTGGCTGATCGGCTGCTGACTGGTCTCAGCCAGCCACAATTAATTCAATAAGCTCAGAATTAAAAAGAAAACTTCTGCTGAGAAAGCGTATGACAACTATTGTACCACAGTATCTCCATCTTGATCTTTCTAAAAAAAGGGGTGTGGCAAACCAAGAATGATAAGTGGCCAGTTTGTTGTTGTGCATGTTGGGGTCCACCAACTCGGCGTTTCTCCAAACACCTCTCATCCTATGCTTCAAATCTGCAGTGAATGCTTGCATGGGAATAGTACGCCCAGTTTGAACAGCTTGTACATACAACTCACGCCCACGCAGTCCTTGAAAAGCGCTCAGCAATTGAGCTGTCCAGCAGGCACTTGAACGATCTGTTGCTTCCCATAATTCAGTGGTTTCTCAGGGAGACGGCCAAATTTATTGGTAAATACCATTGTGGACATCCTGTGCTTGATTTGTTTGCTGCCTGCTGGGTCAAAGCAAATTCTGGACGCATCCCGTACGGAGCCTTGCTTTCACCCAATGGCCTTTCTTTCAACTCCTTCTTGAATAAGGAGGGTATTGTTGCACAAACGGATAGCATCCAATCACGGAAAACGCCTCTGTAGAACGCATGAAGTGTGACCAGTTGTAGCATAATTCACCCCATTCCCCATTTACCTCTGCCTCAGCAGCACGTTCTTCTTGTTCCTCAGCCGTGAGATGTAAGGACTGCTCATCAACAACCTACGGAAAGTGAAGAAGGTAGGCTGGATTAGTTCTATATTTTTGGACCACGGAAACGCGGAAACGAGAAGCATGCACCATTTGCTTCCTTTCCCCTTTGAGAAGCAATGTCACGTTCGATTTTAACCGGCTCTGAATAACCCATGAACAACCTCCTTTTGTTGCTAGCACGAACTTGACACATCTTGCAATACAAACACCCCAAGTAACCAGTCACAGCCATTGAGTTCATCAGTGATATTCGAGCTGGCGCATCAGCATGAAATCCAGTGCAAACAATGTGACACTGAACAGGTGGAGCTTTTTTTACCCTTTCGTGCTCATCAAACTCTGTAGGTATGACGCGAACACCTTGATCTGCAGCCAAGGCAGCACACAATCAAGAGCAGTCAAGATCTCTTGAGATCCCTTCTAGAGGGGGAGAGAAGGAGAGACAGAGAGAGAGAGAGAGAGAGAGAGAGAGAGAGAGAGAGAGAGAAAAGAGAGAGAGAGATAGCGCGAGGACATAAGATCAATTGAAAGAGGACTTACAAGGTTTACAAAGAAAAGCCTTCAGTCATAGAAGTGCGCTGAAAGAGCACTTACCTATCTCGCAGGCAGGTAGACTTCCAATTACACCGTTGACATAGTCGGACACATCAACAGCTCCAGTGTACTTTGGCCCAATCCTTTGCAGTTCTTGAAGCAGAGGGAGCAAGTAGCAGTTTGTTGATTTTGCAGCAGTAGTGGTACTGTCAGCGTTTCAGACAGGTGGAATGATCACCAATATGCGGTGAAATTTCCGAGCAAAAGCTTAAATAGGTGGAAAGTCATCACGCCTGTAGAGAGTTTGAAGGGGGAAGATGGTGATCAACCAGTGGTGACCAACACACAATCATAGAGCATACATTCTAAACTCACTGCATGCACAATACGCCAGTTAGTGTGTCTGTTCTTTGACTCATACAATTCAACGTAGTCAAATCCAATCGACACAGGGATTGTTAAGTAGCGTATATTTGAACCAGGAGGAGCAGGCTGTAGTAATTGACCCCTTGATACATGATTAAGGCGTGTACATCCAGGTGAGGATTAAAATGAACTAGATGAAGTGTTCCTGTCCGTGCCGATCTGGATAACAGAAAAGAGAGGGTGAGTGCACAATCAAAAACAATTTCATGACTATCCCCCCTCACTTCTCGTGTGAACTCTAGATCCTTGAAATTCGGGCGCAAGAACCCACGGTCAACACCAAAATAATAAGTTTAGTTTAGTTTAGTTTGGATTACAAAGGCATTCAACCTGGAATGGCTGCTCAACCTATGAGAACGAGGTAAACCTCAAAACAAACCAAGTAAAAAAAGGGCTGTGACGCAACTTGAAAATGCTAACCTTACAGACACGAGAAGAACCAAAATAATAACATATCTGCGGTTGAGAGTTTATCAAGCAGGTTTAGTAAAAAAATGTGGAAAGTGTGCTCTTGCAAATGAGGGTGGAGTTCACAATATAGAGGCAAGGACCTAGCGGTGTGTGATGATGAGGTTGCATGCGCCAAAGCTAAAGTACTCCTCACCAATCTTGGGACGACTGTCTTCCTTCCATTTGGTTGCTTATAAACACAGAAGCGGGGCTGGTCACATTCTGGACATACGTAGTTACCACCTACAGCACCTTGAACCCCAGGAGCCAACCACTTCCTAGGATGTAAGGGACCCCAACAATGCCCTTCACAAATACACGGATGAAACTCTACTTCCCACAGGTCTTTGATCCCAGTACTATTTATTTGCGCACCATATATAAAGATGTCGGAACTGTGTACGTTGAAATGTGTTTACTCTGTAAATTCTCTTCTTTGCATGCCCTGAAAGCAAGATTCTGTCATATTGTGTTCCATTTTCTCAGACACCCGTGTGATTAGCCATTGCCGCAAACTCTGACCCGCCCCAGGGTACACCTCATCATCCAAATGTTTTTTAAAGTATGCAGCTTGCACATTTGTTTAGTTGTATGGATTCACGATTTTTGACGTTTTGTATCTGCTTGCTTTTGCAGATGCAAGAAGAAGCCGTCATCCGGAAGGCTTTAAAAGCCAAAAAGAAAGCTGAGGCAAATAGTACGAGGGGGGGAGGGAGCCAAGGGGGACAAGAGAAAGGAGGCAGCAAGAGGAGGAAGAGGGGAGATGAGGATGAGCACACAGCAACAAGCCCTAGTCTTCAAGGGGGTGGCAAGGGCAAGGGGAAACAGGCGGGCAATGGCCAGCAGCTGCAGAGGCAGCTGGCATTGGGGATTTCGGGGCAACGCGAGGAAGTGCTGAAAGGGGGATCATACGAGAATCGTACAACAATGTCAGACGGCGGCAACACTCTTGACAACTCGGATGCCTCACCACCTGCCCCCCCAGCTGCAGCAGCCACATCCACGCGTCAAGTCCGAGCGCCAACACGCTACTGCCAGTAGTTTCCTCAATGGGATGGTCGGATCAAGCATGGGTTTTGAACCTGACAAATGTAAAGAGTGTTAAATCTCGATCAGATCGTGTGTACACGTGTGTGTGTGTGTGTGTGTGTGTCCAACGGCTAGCAGTCTAAATTAAAAAAGTTATAACCTGTAAAATTGAACTCTGTCAGGCACTAAAACTGCACTTTAAATGCACTCCCAAACAACAAGATTGCGCTCAAATCGCACTCCCAAGCATCAAGATTGCGCTCCCCAAAACCAGGGCTGCGCTCAGATTGCACTCCCGATCAACAAAATTGCGCTCAGATTGCAATCCCAAACACCAAGATTGCGCTCAGATTGCACTCCCAAACATCAGGGCTGCGCTCAAATTGCAATCCCAAAAACCAGGGCTGCGCTCAAATTGCACTCCAGATGACCAGGATTGCAATCCCAAAGTTGAAACTGCATCGCTCGGAGCGCGCTCGCTGGTCCGGTGTTGTACGCCAGCTTGAGCTTTGGTAAAGCCAATCTGACTGCAATCCGAAAAGTGCCTATTTGGTTGGACTCGCCGTCCGCTGTTGTACGCCAGCTTGAGCTTTATTTGGTAAAGCCAATCTGACTGCAATCCGAAAAGTGCCTATTTGGCTGGGCGCTCGGAGCGCGCTCGGAGCGCAAGGCTTTCAGACAGTGATATCCATAAGTAAGTAGCAAGGCACTGCAACAGTTAGACCTGCAGGTCTGCCTTGACTGTACTTCGTCTCTCTGTGATGGGGATGGCAAGGGGGGAGAATTTAAATTTTGGGGGATTTTGTGTGGGTATTGGGAGTCAAGTGAGGAGGGAATCCGGGAAGGGTGAGGTGAGTTGATTTCAATTCGGAAAAAATGACGTTATTTGCAACAGAACAGTGGAATTGTTCCGCAGTGGTAGCTGCAATCGGAATACGAAGTGGTAGCTGCGGAGCTGTTCAGAATATATAATATCAAAAATGCCTCATAATTCTGAAGGTTCGCAGGTTGTTTCTGTCAAGTTAAATCCAGGAAATGTGGGGAAGCAGGAGGATACCACTACCACTACCACCACTGCTACACAGAAGCCCACTGTGACACAGCCATGCATTATGTCCGGTTTATACTCTGCTGCGAGCGCGGGCATGGTGAGATGCACTTCCCTTGCAAAATTTCCACGCAAATGCACATGTACATACATACACACACACACACACACACACACACACACGGACGCACATACGCACGCACACAATCACACACACACGCACACTTATGCACATACATCTTCTGTGCGCCACTGAGATAAAGAGCTGTGTCCCTCCTCCCTTGCACTGCGCCTGCATACAGCTGGGCTTCTTCTTTGGAGCCATTCCATCCATGGCGAAGAACCGCAGCTTAGCAGCACGAGGCCTGTGGGCGTCCGATGGATGGAAGTCAGCGCAGGCACTGGCTCTCGTGTCCGGCATGTATACCTGGATCCACTGCCTGTGTCAGCGCCTGCGTTTGAAGGATGACGGCTTTAATAGGCAAGTTTTGACTGTCTAATTGTGCTGCCCAGATTACTCAGTCAACGCTTGTCCCTCTTATGACTAGGTGGTTTGGCTAGAATCGTTCACACATGACCGTATGGTGATTTACCTGCTTATAATATGGCACATATACACATATAAATATATGGTTCCGGCCAAGCCTAATTATGACCTAAGGGGAACGACACCAGTTGTAGGTGTGGTAGTTGCGAAGCACTGCGTTTGGGATCAGGTTATAAAACTTTCACCTATCTCCTATCTTACATGTGGGAACCAGGTGCGCTTCTCCAGTTAACATATAGTAAAAGACCCTAAATAATATTTCAGTCAAACGCAAAGTGAGTTTAGTTGACTGATACATACAGCCACTCGATAAGCACTTTTCAGCAGCAATGGCTGATCAGAATTTGGAGTTTAAGGCCAGTTGCGGAAAAGAAGAAATTGGCTAACAATTAACTATGACTCCTTCTATCCAACAGGACTCGCCAATGAAAAAGGCGTTAAATTGTTGGCAAATATATCAAGAAAGAAAGAGCTGTTTGCATCACATGCATTCGGCCACAGAAGTTTTTGGTCTTCTTGTTATACCTTAACCACTCTTTGTTCTTGCTTTTCCTGCTTTTAGAGGAGCTGCTGGCTGCGCCACTGGCTTGGTTTTGGGCTGGAAAGGTGTGTGCAAGGGAGACAGGATAATGTGGGCTTGGGTTTGAAGAGGGAAGGGAATTTGAAGGGGTGTTTGCGCTGCCCACTCTTCCACTGTAGAAAAAATAAAAGGAGCTTCTTCTTCTATAATGTACAAGCTGGGCAGCAACAGTAGTTGGACAGGCTCTTCTGGAAAGTGCCTTTCTGTCGTCCTCTCACGGCTGACTTTGTTTTTGCTGCCACTGGTGAGCTCGGCAATAGGTTCTGAAGAAAGCTTGTAAAGTGAAACAAAAGTCGAATGTAGGTATTATTTCTTTGCTGGATTTACACTGCTATTCCCAAATAGGCTCTCATCTGTGAATGTGGGTGCTTGCAACGTAAGTGATCTTGACAACTTGTACAGCCTTGCTTGTGATTTTCAACACCATTCCACTGCCAATTTGAGTTTCCTCCCATACCCCAAAAATATAACACAGGTGGCCCTTCATCTGCTCTGCAATCCTGTGCCGGGTTCGGCTTCATCTCGTACATTCTAGACTTCGGCGGCAGTGACACCCCCCCTGCCAACGCAGCCTCTTCTTGCTCCTCTGCCTCTTGCTCGGTTGGGCTGCCAGGCTTGAACGGTGGCCAGCAGGATCTTGGGGTGGAGAGATCATGTAGTAGCTGTTTAGGTCAAGGTCTCAGATTGAGTAGTGGTAGTGGGGTAGCCAGAGGAGCCCACGCCGCTGGAAAGCAGGCCAGCAGACTCCAGAGGGAGTGGTGGCAGCGGCAGCAGCACCAGCAGAGGCAGCAGCTGGCGGCGGTCGCTCCCGTGATGTGGTTAGGATCTGTCTTGAACCCCTGCTACTTCCAAGGCTGAATTTTATTAAGCGTGTGTTTTAATAACATGTATTTTTGATGTGTACCTCAGGAGGCACCAGTAAGCATACTTTTAGACGGCACGTGTCAAACTGATTAAAATTATATATACGGAATCCTCTTGTTGAGAGCTGTCGATTGATATGTGTATGTGTCGAATTGGAGGGGGGGGGGGGGAGGGGGAATTCTAAGTTTTTTGGACCCCCCCTCCAAAAATTTACTCGGTCACTCCTACCTACGAAATTTTAAATACATTAGCGCAATCCTCAGCTTAAGCCCAGTCGATTGGCACCCTTTTTAGGCAAATTGGGTCAAGGGGGGGGGTCTGTGGACATGTCTAAAAGTCAGAGGCACACGCGCTCGGATGCAGGCTGCGGGGCGAGTCAAGCCAATGAAGTAGCAATTTACCCAAACTTACAGGATTGTGCCAGCATGAAATGGTCAGTAGAATTCTGAAGAAATGGAAGCAATGTTGGACTGTGCAAGCCAGTTATGGGTGCCTGGTAGGTCACGAGTGCATGGGCGTCCGTATCTCAATTTTTTCCCCATAACTCTGCAACTGTTCAATTTCAGGTCTTGATGAGTATGCAGATGGATGCCTATTTGAAAAAAGAGCGGATTGGTAATTGGTACCCTTTTTGTCCTGGTGGGGGCACCGGAAGGGGGATTTCAGGAGGGGGGGGGGGGGCAGGGGGGCTAAGCCCTAAAATCGTACGTGCCTATGCAAAAAACATGTTCTGGCGCCTCCTGTGTACCTGATGATGTTCTGGATGAGCTCCTTGTCAGCGAAACTTTGCCTTTTATCCTTCATGACGCCTTAACTAGAGGTTACAGAGTTACAGAGTTACAGGTAAAGCCATCAGTCAAAACGTGTGACTGCTAGGCTGTGTATGTAAAACATGTAAAAATTGTGATAATTGTTGTTGTAGCACCAGACTTGTAGCACCTACAAAAAACCCTTGGAAAGGGATAAAAGGCACAAAGCTGTTTGTGACAATGCAGCACTGAATAAAACCAGTAAAATTCAATCAAGCATCTGCCAGGACCAACCGACCGCATTAAATCAGAAAGGGGGAATTATCATCTGTGTGTTTTGGGCACATTGAAACAAATAGAGCGACTGTCACCTTGAGAATACCAAGAATGAGGGAGGCAAATATTATATCATATAATCTCATGTGTGAGTAGCAGTACATGCACAACGAGAGGGTCTGGAACATCAAACATGGTCTGGTTCATCACTCTTTTGCTGCGGGCCCTGCTGCTAGTTGAACTTTGAACCAGCACTTGCCTGGCTAAGACTGTAAAATCGTGTGTAAAGAGGGAAATTGAAATTAGATATAAAGCAGATTAGGCACTTTCCGTTTGTTGTCTTCCAACATCTCACACAGCAAAGCAGGCCGTACTTGATCTTTACATCTGCCTTGGAACCAATAGCACCTTGCAGCTAAGATGTAATGATGTTTGTATGTTAGTTCTACACAGGGGAAAGCGCACTGCTGTTTGTATAGAGTACAGAGGTTACAGGTCTGTAACCTCTGCACTGTCCCGACAGCCAGACGCTTTGAAACGCACTTTGATGGCGCTTGCGTCTCGCTGTTTGCAAGCGAGCTTGAGTCCTTTTTAAGTGCGGAGGTA
>Ga0307947_1000163_pt1:5000-40396 | contig 40396 bp, 47 predicted proteins | sample OrgLakmetagen232_FD_201840 | JGI IMG/M metagenome (GOLD analysis project Ga0307947, IMG submission 201840) | Saline water microbial communities from Organic Lake, Antarctica - #232 | ecosystem: Environmental > Aquatic > Non-marine Saline and Alkaline > Saline | place: Antarctica...
GAAAAATACTTTCAAGGCAGCTTCCAGAACTTGATCGACATTAGGGCAGCTGGCGTGACTTGTCCTCTCTTATGTAAGGAATTCATCGTGGAGGCGTACCAGGTGTACAAAGCACGTGCCAGGTGAGCACCAAGATTGATCAACACCACAGGAGTACATGGCTAGTTGAATGCACAGGCGCCAGCCTTTGCCTAAACCCTTAAGCCTCAGAGCCTGTTATAACACAGAGACTTTAAACCTCGAAATCTGTTTTTGACAAGCTTGTCATTCAGCTACCTGCTCACGACCCCTGCTATAACAAGATTTGCTCAAACACAGAGAACATATAGCCTGAAGCAGGCAATTTTAAGCAAGTAGGCTTTCCCTCAATGCAAAGATGGCCTGATCTGCTTAACCACAAACAGGCAGGCTTAGGTTAGCAGTGAGCTGGTTTTACAGACGAGCAACCGAGTCAGCAGCCTCTCCTTGCTTGATTCTGCAGTGGTGCTGATGCTATCCTGCTCATCGCGGCAGTGCTGCCAAACCAGGACCTGCTGTACTTCTCAAAGATTGCTGCCAACTTGGGGATGCAGTGCCTAATAGAGGTTGGTGCACGCATTTGTATCCGCAAGGAAGGAAGTGACAAGGTGGCGGTCCATATCCCAACGTGTGTGTGTATATGTGTGTGTGCACTGCTCATGCAACAAATAGCTTGTCTAAAAAAAAGAGCACCATCTCTGTTAAGTCTGCCACAGCAGGTCAGCAGAGAAAGCTAGAGGCACAAGCAAGTCGCACAGTGTTAGTGCACAAGCAAGTGCTCACACAGTGTTTGCTCACGAGCAAGTGCACAAGCAAGTGCTCACACAGTGTTAGTACTTAGGGACACCATGCATTTCACGACGTGCGATTTGCAGGTGCACACAGAGGCTGAGCTTGCCCGCGTGCTCGAAGTGTCAGGTGTGGAAAACCACCTGTTGGGTATCAACAACCGTGACTTGGGCACCTTCAAAGTGGATTTAGGGCTCACAGACAAGCTGATGGCTTGTCCTGCTGGGCAGCAGGTGCGTGCATGCTGTGTATGTCGTACGTGTTTATACGTTCAAGTTCCCTGCAAAGTTAGATAACTATTTTTTGCAATTAATAGCTGCCTCATATGAAATATGGCGCTCCGGTTTTTCATCAAAATGCTATGCTAAAGTGGGCCAGCTTGTCTGTCCTGTTTCTGCTACCAAATTGTACACTTTATGCCTTTTGCATACTAGCTCGCACAAGCAGATTAAGGGAGTTGTGCAACAATGGTACAACAAGGTATTATACGCCCTTCCAAGAAGACACAAGTAGGAATAATTCCCAACCCGGCTCTGACCATCCAACCTCAATGCGCAACAATGGCAGAGATTTAGCAAGCCAGATGCAATCATAGTTTCCCTGATCCAGCAACTACCACGCTCATCTGCCAATAGAGACTTAACAAACACGTACCATACTAGATCCGCCACAAATGCAAGGAAGAGCTGCCCGTAACCTAGTAGATGACCTTTCCCATCCATTACCCCAGGCTATAAAACCAAGAGACATACAATTAAACAAATGCGATATACGCCTGATCGAAATTAAGTACTGTGTAGACTCTTCTTATACCCAACAAGCAGAAAGGCACACGAACAACAAAGCTATCAATGCCTCGTATACTAGGGCACCACAAAACCCTCCACACCATCCTACTAGGAGCGACAAGCACCTTTCAGGAGCCATACAAGGAACCCATTGCGTTCTTCCCGACCAATACCGTTGTCTTATGGAAAAAATGGGTGCACAGCCTTAGAGTGAAAGGTCTGGATGCCACCTGCCACAGCTTTCATGAGAAAACTAAGCTTACAAGCTTACATGCCATCGGCTACGCAACAAAAATCATTCAAAATAATCAAACCAGATACGACATCAAGTGTAACCCTCAAAATATCTGAGCAATGCTCCTGGTGTTGGGCAGGCCTCCGCCTCCCAACCACCCGACCCCATTTAAAAGCCTCTTTAATTGTAATCTCAGGTGGGATGTTATGTGGCTCTGCATCCATTGGGTGATGCAGGACACAAAACAACATCCTTTGCCAATCCATGCCGATAGTCTTTACACTGTCACGACAAATCATGGTACCAGTTCAATCACACGATTCGTTTATGCCACTGATTTAGCATGACAATATTATCTGCGTTTTTAGTTTTGCAACTGTCTTTAGCTCTCCTGTTAATCTGTTTGTGGCTGCCACACAGGCAAAAGAGCGAGGCATTATGATGACAGGGGAGAGCGGCATCTTCACACCTGATGACGTTGCAGTGGTACAAAAGGTAGGATGGCGTGCGGTTTGGGTGTAATGAATGGATGCCCAATCAATGAACCCTTCACAGATGTGCATAATATGCTTAAATCTACTTTGCTTGTTACTAGCTTGCGACAGATAAGCTATCTTTTATTTTCACTTGAACAGCCTGCCCTGTCTACCGCAGGCTGGTGTCGGGGCAATTTTGGTAGGGGAAAGTCTCGTGAAGCAAGGAGACCCTGCTGCTGGTGTTCGCCAACTGTTGTCACTACCTCCCTTGTAATGAAAGGACGCGCTTGGTGTGTTAATTTAGGTAAACCTAAACCCCTTAAACCTTGAGACGGGGACATTGAATCAATGTTATTCCTTATATCTTGCACTTACTTTTTACTTTAATTGTTCTGAAGAAGTTATACGCAAGCGGTGATAACACCCCAAGCGCGGATTACGGAAAACCTGTCAGACAGCGAAGTACTCACGCTACCAGGCGGATTTGAACCCGTGACCCTGAAGAGCCTGGCCTGACCATGGACCACTAGGCTTTCAGGGCAGCTACCCTAGCTTAAAACAGAAGGAGAAAGCACATAGCAGGAACCCAAGGCTTAATACACGTGGGCACAGAGCAGCGGTCTACGACCTACTCTCCCCACAGCTATAATAAGGTAAAGTTACATAGCTATTTATGCCTGTGGGGGGCATCTGAGCGGAATTTGGAGAAGCCTGAAACCAAACCAAAAATTTGCAAGAAATAATCAAGGGAAAAGGGTCAGGCACTCAGCCAAAGAGGGAGGCCACACCATACACATCTGACTGGTTCAAAAATGTCCTCAAACGAGTTGGGCTATCCTCATACTGGGGTGGGAAGACCAACTGGCGGTGCTGTGTGACAAGATATGATATTCATGCGGACAGTCCAACAAGATGTGTCCGTCATCCTGAATAGTGTGCCAGTCACATTTGTCACATACCCTGAGCTCATGAGGCCTTCTATCCCTGTCATGACGCATTTTTTGGACCAGAAAATTATGGCAAGATAGGCGAAGGCAAGAAAATGCACGGCTGAGATCGTTGGAAATGCACAAGTGAAGGTATGGAGAGGCAACACAAACTTGTGATTTCTTTTTCTGTCATCCCACCATCCAGGAACAATCCCCAGAGGTACACCAAAAATGTGTGTGATTAGTCCTCATAACTCTGCTGGAATGGTGAGTCTCATGTGGTGTCAATCGTCAAGCTCTCTCCAGCCCCAAATGATATGTTTGCGCAAAGTGAGCTCGAACTGTTTCAGATCGATAGACTCGCGCCCAGAGCTATAAGAAAAACTAAGCTGAAAATTAAAAGGGGCCAGGCAATAGGAAGCGGGATACTCTACTGGAAACCAAGAGCAGGGGGGACCCTCAAGGTTTACAGGGTTTGAAAAAGGCCTTCAGTCAAGAAGTGTGACTGCTAGCCTGCTCATAAAAAGCAACTAGTTCATGGGAGGGAAAAAAGCCTGTTGTTGTTCTGGCTTGCTTAATATAGTAGACACACCGTGGGCTCCTGTTTGGGGAAACAGAGAGAAATCACATGGGGATTGACCCAGTGGAAAAGAACATGCTGCTCATCTTGGATACCACTTGCATCTCACAGGTAGGGGAGCTACTTTGATTACATGTCGCTATCTCAAAACGTAGGGTGTGAAACCAAAGTCTGAAGCGAGTGTAGTACTGCGGATGACATTACGAGGAAGGTTAAGAAACATGCGTTTGGGAAGGGGTGATGTAAGGCGAATGTGTTACCAAAAGCCCTCTTTGTAGGAAGAGCACACCATTTGTGATGAGTAGTGTGTTTGCTGTTGTGTTCTCTCGGATGCGTGTCAGAACAAGGTGTTCAGTATTTTAAGTGTTTCTCCCTGAGGTCGACGACAAAACGGCTGAGATCAATGGGCTCACACTTCTGCAGCTTCTGTTTGTAGATATACGATTGTGTCAGACCATGCATGGCAGAAAGAGATGATGGGCTAACCAGCAGAAATCCTTAGACCGTGATCGCAGCTGTATGTCAGCATATAAGACTTTTTTTATTGCGTTGCTGTTGAATCTGGTCAAAAAATTGTACAGCTGCATTGCTGCACGAAACCAATTGATCTGTAGGTGTTCCAATCCACACTGCGCATAAGCGACACACCATGAAGAAGGTGTAGTATCTCTGACCCTCATCAGCATCCCTTTTAACACTGCCAACAGCCATTTCTGCAGGGCCTGCCTGTCCACCTCTCTGCCTTGTTGTAATTAGGGAGTGACCAACATGATAATGCTTTCTGTTTTAACAGGGACAGAGGACATCACCTTAACCTCCAAATTCAAAATCAAGGTATTGCAAAGCAAAGGCTCCATTGGCAATGCCTTCCGGTCTGTGCCTGTTGTGATAAGACGGTTCTACGTGGCTGAGACTTTTGCTCCTATAATGTATCCCAAAAAACCTCAAGGGCGACAAGCTAGGCATTACTCAGCACGCAAGAGGGAGCGAAAAAAGCTTGTCTTTCTACATATACTGCATACTGCATTAAACAGTATGTAATAATGACTTGTATACTTGGTCGAAACAGAACGGCTCAATGTTGAGCTCCAGTGCGGAAACCGGAAAAGGAATATCGAACTTCTCAAGCACCTGTGAACAAAAACACAGTGTAAACAGTTACGTTGAATACGGGCAATTTGGCGGGCTTGCAATTGTATGCAAACTTTGTTTCAACAGACTGATACGCTTCAATTTCCACTCACAATTAGGTATGCACGCAAAGTCGCATCTGATGAGTACATTATACGTTGTGCCTCCCCGCTCACCTCTGGGTGAACGATGCCAAACGCCCCCACATGCTCAGTGCCAGCATGCACAACAGCCTGACGGCCTGGGAAAAACACAGGGTCCTGAGAGGGGGTCCAGCTATAGCTCATCCCGGCCTTAGATTCCAAAGCTGAATCACTTCCTGCATTCCAAGTGCGGCGACGTTAATCAATAAATACAAAGCAAAAAAATGCATCAGTAAGTGGTTCAAATGAATGAGTACTCAGCTTATCCTCCCTCATATTTAGCCACTCAAAGTCAGCTTAGCCAATCACACCCCAAAAAGAGAGGATTAATGCCCCTCTCCTGAAATGCACACCTGAGGTCACATAATGGTTTCTATAACCGCAACAGTTATGCACAGAAATAGTTGTTTTTTGGGGTTAAGGGTGTAAATAAGGTGTTATATTTGTGCCATTTCCCTGCCAAAAAGATGGCATCCAATTTTCATCACTTCCTTTGTTCCCAAATAGGTTCAGGCTAGTAATAGCCCACTATTACTAAGGGGGCTAAATGAGGCCCAAAATGGGCAAGTTTTTATATGCTCTTTAGCTTATGCGCCCCACAATTGACAAGCTCCAAGTTTCACATAATGGTAATCCTTGTGTTTAGAACAAGTTGTTCATAGCTGTAAAATTTGGAGCTTGCCAATCGTGGATTGTGGGGCGTGTGCTTAATTTGCTGGCGTGCAGGCCATTTTTTACTACAAATTCTTCGTACCAAATCACCCACTGCACCAATCTGAATATTTTGTATGGTATAGAATCCTTATTGGAAGATAATATTATTGCAACAAAAATGAAAAAGAACGGCTGGGTGGTTGGTGTTTTATGAGGATTTGAGCCATTTCCCCATGGAAATCACCACATTAGGGTTTACATGCACCATGTGTGCTTAATCCAGTATATCTCAGCACGCAAAGTGACCCACATAAAACTGGGCACATGCTCGGGTAGCTCTCAATGCCAGCTACAATCTGGTACTGAAATGGTGTCGATCGGATGAAGTGGTGTGAGTGGCTGCCTTCTGAATGCAAAAATGCGCATTTTCATGCATTTCCTCCGTTAGCCCCCTCTGGTATAATGGTCTGGAATGCTGGGGATGGGCCGTGGTAGACAGCGATAGCTGAGATATTCAACGCATTGCGTACACATCTACTGAATCCTAGTTGATGTGAATCATCCCAAAATTCGTTTTGGGCCAACTTGAACTATGTCATTTGCCAACTTCGGTTTAGAAAGGGCCTAACTTGGGATGATCCCTGATCATGCTGGCCCCAATTTGTAAGGTTCCAATTTAGTGTTTTGGGAGTTGATTCTACAGCATTTAACGGTGTGCTAGCTGGAGCTTACAATTGGGGCCAGCATGCGCAATTTTCAGCGGCGTGGACCCCATTTTTCACTACCAATTAGCCACAACTCACCACCTACTGACTCAATCTGGACCATTTTTGGTGAAATGGTGTCCTTACATGTGATAAATATGATTGCAACAAAAATGGAGTGAAACAGCCCAGTGGTTGATCGGATATTAGGATTTCAAAGTTGTCCCTCGTATTAGCATTGGCTAGGGGGGCAGTCGACACATTTAGTTCAAACGTCGCCATTTCACGCCTATTGCGTTCCAGCCAAACCCGAGTACATCCTCGGATAGCTCATAGTTTCAGCTACAGTTTGCATATTTTCCTTTGGTCGGCTGAGAATTGAGCGGCGCCTGTTTAGGTGCAGAAATGATCATATTTGGTATTTTGGGGAGTGGGCTACCCCTGTAATTTTTTCGTTGGCTGATTCCCATGCCAAAATTTGAAAGTGGGGTAAGTCAAAGGGGGTTCAAAACCGGACCCTCACTGCTTAAACTTCACCCAAACGTCAATATTGATTTAAACGTCCCGTGTATATTCCTGGCACCAGAGAGGAGCTTTTAAAAAATCGACCTTCTAGCAGGGAAGCCCTCCCCAGCACACCTGGGCAATAAACGACACAAAGTGTGTTGAGGTGCTTAGATATGTCTAACTAAGGCTTCTGCATGCGAAGAAAATGGTATTTGGTCACGAGCAGTAATTTGGGTGGGCTTGGCTAACCTGACTAAAGCCTGCCAGCAATCTTTACTGTTCAGAAAGTGGAGCAAACTACCAAGTCCTCTGTGACAAGTGAGGGAGCGTCGCTAGCGACGCTGAATAATTGGAGAAGCCCATCACGCGCACAACGTGTGCGTGCGTATGCATGTACACGTGTGAGTGTGTGTGTGCGCATGTATGCGTGCACGTGTGTGTGTGTGCGTGTGTGTGCACGCGTGTGTGTATGCCTGCGTGTTTGTGCGTGTGCATGTGTATGTGTGCGTGCACACCTGTGTGTATTCGCGCGCACACTTGTGTTTGTTTGTGTGTGCGCATGCGCATGCGTGTGAGCGTATGTGTGTGTGCCTATGTGTGTGCCTTACTGCAGATGCTGCAGTGGTGTGCATGACGCTGTGCTGGAGTATCCTTTGCCGAAAAATACTCCAGAGGATGTGTTGCTGCTGCTCTTCCCTGTCTGTGGAGAGGGCAGGTGCGAGCATGGTGCCAGGGCTGGCCACGATGCCTGAACCCTGCTTCAACACACAGTGCGCGGCATGCACCTGCACCGTGCGGTCCATGCCCCACGAACAGTCCAAGCCAACACGGACCGCATTCCTGAAGGGTCCCATGAAATCAAACTTCTGTGCGTCACGAACAACTGACTAAACTAAATTGTTATAGCCCATCGAAATTAGCATAACTTGATTCTGCTTGCATGGTCAACCGTGAACTTTGCAGCCAGAACACAACCAAGGGCTCCTGACACAGCATCTGCAGCCAGGAAAGTGTGCTGATGGATGCTGCACCATCAGGAAGTGGTCCGGGGGCTTGGCTGAGGAAACCTGGGCAGCTTCCTGGGGCTTCCAAACATATACATTTGCTCCAAAACTTTACACACGGCACCCCAGGTTCCCAGATTTCATCTGCCCCGGTAAAGGTTTAGGTTAGGAGCCTATGTCGAGTCGCAGCCCGGGAGGTGCTCCAGGTGGGCCTGAAGAGGAGGTCTGGGCCCCCCAAAAACAAAACTTGTCACTACATCTTCACACATCACACCCCAGGGTCCCATAATTTATTTGGTGCGGTACGAGTCTTGGTTAGGAGCCCATGTCGAGTTTCAGCCCGTGGGGTGGCCTGGGTGGGCCTGGGGAGGCCTGTGTGAAGTGTGGTGGGAAGGAGACAATGCTAGGGGCTCACGCCCCCATCAGGGGGGCTTCGCCAAAAACCACGAAGTCCAGATCCTATAGAGCAGCACAGTGTATCACTCCATCATTGTTCTTGCTTTCAGCTTGCCTCCTGGTAATTGAAATTCTGTGATTCTTTCATTCTTGCAGTCTCTTAGGCTCAGAGCCTTAGCTTAGGCACCGTTTTACTCTTCCCTGGTTCTCTCTCTCTCTCTCTCTCTCTCTCTCTCTCTCTCTCTCTCTCTCTCTCTCTCTCTCTGGCAGGCTTGCCTTGCGTCTTTCATTATTGTCCCTTCAACGTTCCTTTACGCAAGTTGTCCGGGCGTTAGAGCAATCATGTGATTCCTTGGAATGATGTTTTTGACCGAGGAGATTTGTACCTTTATTTGTAATCCCTGCATCACTGAACAGAGCTTGCTGCTGGATGCAACACCACAAAATCCAGCTTAGCTAACACGTAAACACACACTGCCATAAAACCCCCCACACACACACACCTGCCAAGGGCACCCCCATCACTTCCATGACCCTATTCAGCAGCCCATGAATGACCTCGAAGCCTGCTTCCTTGTTGCAGTACACCGCCACAAGACGCCGCTGGTTGCGAGCACCTGTTTCGTGCTGTTCACTAGTGCCAATGACGTCTGATACCTGAAGCAGGTGTTAAGTTCCATACACGTGAGTGGTGCAGCTGGATGGATAACCACTAAGGCAGGTGTTCCTACACACTTAGTAATCCAGGGAGTGATTAAGAAGTGTGGCGTGGGTCTAGCAGTAGCCTTTTTTTGAGACAAGAAAAGGCAGTTGCAAGCTAGGCTGCACAGCTTACTTATACTCAAGCTTAGCTGCGCAAACTGAAGTCGTACCCTACCTCGAAAAGCTTAATAGGCAGAGGCACATCCTTGTTGGCGCCCAAGGTTTTCAACGCTGCAGACAGTAGCGTGGTTCGGCACACCTGAACGCCACATAATGAGGTAAACAAGGAGTCAGCTTGGAGGTTTGTGAAACTGTTGTCCTGTATGCAAAATGAACCAATACTAGCAAACGTTTGATCATACATGCAGTATTCCTGGAAGCTTTACGCACGCACATATTGCGGGCAAACAAAACACGACCGTCACAGGCGCACCTCAAACTCAGCAGTGGCAGGGTTCCCAATCTCAACAGCAGTGCCATCGTCAGGACGGCGCAAGCTGTCGAAGTTTTCTGACCGTGAGCAGAGAGCCCTGCCCATTGAAGTGTGTGCCAGGAGAGCATGTTTCAGTGCTTGCATAGAGGGTTGACTCACAGGGACACAGAGACATAGACAAGCCCATACAGACGCGCAGGAGAACTGCCTCCCAACCACCTTCTCCTTCTTAGCGTGCCTAATTCCTCGCCACATGCCTCATATCATGAATTGCACCACCCAGTGGCTGCCACGCGTAAGCAAATGCTCCTCCCACTCCCACCCTCCTCACCATGTCAGCACCTCAGTGTAGCCTGCCATGGCACATTCCCCTCGTAGGAGCTCAGAGAACTGGTTTAGGGGGAGCTCACGACCTTGAGTGTAGGCAGAGGGAATCTGCGCAAGCAGTCAGGGCGTGCGTACTTAAACCACCGACCATTTATAAGGCAATCCTAGACGAGTTTGTCATATTTGCTGGTTGGTATGGACAGGATGAAAGTGTGTTTTCTATGGTGCTTGATTGGAGGCAATTGAGAACAGGCCAAAGGTTGGTTTGGGCATCTTGTCTCACACCTCGTATCACGTTGTGAAGCGAACATAATACAGCAGAGCATGTGCACGGCTGTCAAGGCAGCGTGTCAGATGTACGCAGTTAGAGGAAATCTGGCATGGCTCGCGATACGTGCACGGCTTCAAGTTGCTATGCGTTCTGCTGCCTCTAATGTGCCTTAGGGCAAGAGTGAGCTTATAAGGATTTGTTCAGGATGCATGCCCTCAAACCTGACGCCCTCTCATACCCACCCTTTTAGGGATGTTGTTGTAGCCATGGGCAATAGCCACGTCCTCCACAACATCACAGGCATGCAGGATGTCACTGCGAGTGGGAGGCACCTGGAAGGGGCATGGCAGCACAAAACGTCTCATTGAGGTGCTATTTTGAGATGGGGTGGTCTTGTCGTTTCTTAGGGATTAATCAGGAGGGCACTACAAGGGCACTACTCGGAGGGAAGGCATAACCACTTATGCGTGTGAAATTCCCAGTGCTGGCATCCTTTTCCAAGAAAAGAGAAAATAGCACCTTCTAATAATTGAATGAGCACAAGCGTCGCTTCGCTCATACAGAGCAGGTCTTATCAGAGGCGTTCCATTGTGCAATGCGTTACAAGCAACCACGCCTACTCTCACCAGGATGTGTAATGAGCTGCCATCTGATGACACCTGCACGCCCAGCTGCACCCGCCGTAGCAGCTCAGCAGCTGTGTTTGCACCCAGGTCAAGCCCAAGGGTGCCATTGATAGTGGACATGGGCACAGTCAGCTCACAGGAAGTAAGCTCGGGATAGACTGCAAAGGCAGAGAAATGTTGGTGCAGGCTTCAGAGAGAGGTAGTCTGCTGTGTGGATGGAAATGGAGTCTAAAATAATTCATGAAAGTCACGTGTCAATTTTGGGCCTCCGGCCCAAAATGTCCCCCCCCCTCCAAACCCCCTTCCTGACCCCCACACTAATAAAAAGGGTGTCAATCTGCTCAGCATTTAAGCAGCTATCTGCCTGCACAGTTCTCATGCCAAATAATGTAATACCTGACGAGCTATAGGGCAAAAACCGATATGCCCACGCTCTTGCACTGACCTCCTGTTTAGTGCACAAATCCAGCCAAAACCTTTGCCAAAGCACTTTCTTACTTCATTCATGCAACTTATGCATAACGCAATGCGTGAACTGCAAGTTTGGAATCAATTGCTGGTAATCTGCCTGAACACACCCCGCGGCCTACTTGGGGGCATTCCATGCATTTCTATGGCCAGGCACCCAGATCCCCCCCTTTAATCAGATCGCCCAACAAGGGCGCCAATCAAAACGGGCTTGAGCTGAGGAACCCAAAAATATTTTCATATCTTGTGAAAGTGGCTCAGTAAAATTCTTGAGCACCCCCCCAAAATTCCCCGACACCCCTCCCCGACCCCCTCAGAATCCCGACCCCCTCAGAATCAACTCATTTATATACCGAGCTTTTGACGTCAGGAATTTGATATGTAATTTGTAATTTATATCTCAACCGACATGTGACGCCAAAAAGTTATGATACAGGCTCCTGAAACAGTTAATTTTATATGAAACACAGGACTCTTTTTAGGTTCAAGAAAGGTTGGGCCGTTTGTGGATCAGTCTGTGGCATTTAGATGTGAGACAAAATCGAGATGATGTGTTCAGCCTTCCGCTCACCATGAACACATTCATACACACATGCATGCACAAACACACAAGTACATACTCTCGATTGTACACACATGCACGAGCAAACGAAAAGGAGATCCCTCTCACACCTGTGCTTTGGCCAGCGGCATCCACGACCTCCACCGGCTCTACTTCAAATGGCTTCGTGCAGTACTCAGCAAACATGCACACTATGGTGTTGAGCACGACCTTGGCCTTGGTCAGGTCAGTGGCAGTGCACTCAATGAACACGTCACGCGTATTCAAGGAAATCTGCAGGAGATCACAAAGAAAAAATCAAGATGGCAGTCCGGGAACAGAAAAGGGTGTAAAGGAGCCCGCAGGTGCGCGTGTTATAAAAACCATCCCATTTAGCCCCAGTGACTTTCAGACCTGAGTGCATAGGAGTCATTCATGCCTAAGGGTAAGAGCCACCCTCTAGCTCAAATGCACCCCACTTCCCCTACATCAAAAAAGTTTCCCTTTCCTTGTTCTTATTCAAATGAGTCCTCCCCTGCCCGTAGCAGGAGCCTTTACATGGGCAGATCTGAAAAAGAAGACCTGCACGCTTCCCATGCTCTGGTGCACTCACCGCTGAGTGTGCGCCGTTGATGATGGGCGGTAGCGACAGCACGGTGCGGTTTGCATCGTAGATCACAGGGTACACCACACTGTCCTTGATGATGGGCACAAATTTGCGAATCTTCAGGTCGTTGTCCAGATAATGCTGAAAAGAAAGAGCGGATGCAGAGGGTGTCAGGGGACGAGGTGTGTGCATCTATATAAGGTTATGAGCAGCAGAAGAAAAGCTCCTAGCTATCATAGAGCCGCGTGATGGATGTGGGGTCTAATAAGAAACCAGGGGCAAGGGAGGCCTCTGCATGCACGTAGCCAAAGGCATATGCAAAACCATGAAAAGCAAAAAACATATGGCGCTTCTCAAGTGTTATTGGAACATTTTCACCAGGATTAGACCCTTGGACTTCCAGTAAACCTGTTACTTGCCCAATGCGAGCGTCACAAGGCCTCATGAACTTTTAGTATGTCGCGCACTCTGGTAGGGGGGTTCACATGTTTACGGTGATAGCACAAGTGCTGGAGGCAGTTGTGGAGGAGCAGTTAAAGTAAAAGGAACAGAATGACCAAACTGAAAGGTCCTCTCTCGACATTATAATCTTCACGCGTTTCTTGTCTGAAAGTGCCCCACCATATTAAGGCCCCTTTGCCCCTCAACAAATCAGGACACACCTGCATCAAGTCGTTGGCCTTGAACTCCTTGGTTTGCTTCAAAGGCACAAAGCTGATTTGGTCCGGAGGCAGTGCCTCAAACGTGAATGGCCCCTGAGTGTTTAAACCAGTGAACATATTTGTATGTACCTACGCATGTTATCTTTGAGTGGCAGCTGGAGAAGTAAAAAAGGGTTGCACGTTATAAATACCGTACCTTACCGTACTCACCCCGGGTAAAAATCGTGTTTTGCCCTCTGGCGTGATATCAGTGTCGTAAATATACATTTATTTAGAGGCTCCGTGGTTTCTGGGGTTTGGCAAAAATAAAGTTTGGTGGGTGGCTGAACAGCGATGAGCGGGGAAGGCCCCCCCGCTGCAGTGGTTGAACATGCAGAGAGCATCAAGGCAGCTCAGAAGTTGACAGTTGCGCAGGTGGGGCAGCTCATGCAGACTCGGTCATGCACCAAGTCCCACACCCAAGCTGCACCATCAGCAACGCAAGCACAAGCAAAGCTCACAGCTGCAGCAGCAGCAGCAGTAGCAACAGCAACAGCAGCAGCAGGGACAGCACCAGCAATAGTGGCTGGAGTAGGAGGGAGCAGAAGGGGGGAGGGGGGGGGCTGCGGGGAAATTATTGGGAAGGACTAAATAGCAACATTAATTAGTGCCAAGACATAGACAGTGTTACGTCTCCTAGACGTCGTTTTGGACCAAGTTTCGACCCATTGTTCTCTTTTCATCATTTAAGCCATTTTTGTGGGAAGCTAATTTGTCCCTCACTGACGCACACATACATGTGCAGGCACAAGCGCACCAACACATGCACACGCACAAGCGCGCATGTGCATGCATACACACACACTTGTACAGGCACTGGCTAGGCTGATTGCCCACCGGGGTTGGTGCAGGGAAGGCTAAAATATTTATTTACAAGGTCCGGGGTTCCCGGGGTTACCTTTAATATCTCTGAAATTTGGGCACCGGGGTGAGAACGGTAAGGTACGGTAGCGTAAAAATCTCCATGCTTTTCGCCTTGATTACACGATATCCTTGCTTAGCGTTACTACCTTTTCAACTCACCTTTATTTTGCTCAGGTCATGTGTCCCTATGGCCACCAAGGAGCGCTGGCGGCACAGGTTCTGGTGCAGCTTGTCCTGCAGGTCGATGAAGCTCTTGTAACGAGGAGCATCAAAAGACACGCCCCGCAGCACCGCACACACCACGAAGGGGCGCACCTGAATGGCAGTTGCAAACACTTTGTACACGTGAGGGACATGTTGCTTGGCTAAACTGTATGGGTCCACATGAGTGTGCACACAATTGGATTCCCCTCCAGGAGAATGGAAAGGAAGATTTTTAATGCTTATGCGTCAGAGGGCCATTTCAGCAAAGCTTCCACGGTGCAAGCCACGTGGGAGATCTTTTGACTGCATCACTCTCACTCCAAACTGTGCAATGTCTCTGTGCTAGGCGCTGCTGTCACGCTCACCAACGCAGTCTCCGGCTTCACAGTCAAGCGCTGCATTGCGGGCTTGGGAGTAGGAGCCAGGCTGTAGCTGGCAGGCTGTGCACCATGCTTGAAGACATTAAGAGCACGCGCGATGCCCTCAACGCACAGCATATCGTAGCGGTTGGCAGGAATGTCGATCTTGTACAGCACTTCCTCTGCCTCAGCCGTCGCCTGCTGCTCGTCCTCTGCCTTGTTGAGCTCCTTGCGCATGATTTCCCGCTCAGTAGTCTGCCAACAGGTCACGGGCACAAGCGCGAACACATCAGGGCATGCGTGAACACACCAGGGCGTGCGTGCATGCAATGTCTAGCACGAAATGGCAAGAGGAGAGTACACGTGCGTGAGCACATCAGGGCATGCGTGCATGCATAGTCTTGCATGAAATGGCAAGAGGAGAGTACAAAGACACGCACCACGTCGTCCAGCTCGATGCCGTATTCAAAGCATAGATCCTGAAACTCATCATCCGTGTAAGACCTGCCCAGCTTCTCAAATAGGCGGTCACGAACCACGCTAACAGTGGGCATGGAGGCAGCGGGGGAAGTGTGCAAGCAGCGGGCAGCTGGTGGCAGGCTGTGGGCTTCCCAGTAAGGTAGGTCTCTGTTATCCGAATAGAGGCAGAAGGCTGATAGGCCGGTTGGGGGGTGATGGGCTTTAAAAGTTACCCTGACTGCTGGACAGCTGTAAACGTGCGCAGCTAACGTACGACGTAATGTTCTCAGGAAGCAAGGGAACATAAATTGAATTTAATATGTACGGGAAACTGGATGACCATGCGACAAGAAGGAGATTTATGTAGTTTCATCGTGGCGTATTGCTTATTACAATAGAATTATTGTCATTACGACAGAATTCAGCAGAGAGAAAGGGTCTAAACTCTGGCTTGCAACAGCATGCAGAATCAGGGTGTCATTCCGCATCACCAACAGGGTGTCATTTCTCATCACCAACATGCAGCACAATTAGTGGGTAAGTAAGACGCTTGCTGCCGCCTGCTATCAACAGACCTACTGCGTAACACACCACACACACACACACACACACACACACACACACACACGCACACACACACACACACACAAACACAAACACACACGAACACGCACACGCACACGCAACACATGCACACACAATACACACACACACACACACACACACACACACATACACACACACACACACACACACACACAACAAGCACACACAAAGGCAACACCTCCCTCAACTTGCACACAGGAATCGCCTGCAAACCAACCAGACGGCGACACCAGGCTGCTCGCCCAGGTTCACCCCCTTTCCTGCTGCAAGCCACGACCCCCCAATCTAGCCAGGGAGATGGCCAGGCAAGCTTTGATCTGGGCGAGGGCTGGGGAGTGGAAGCTGCCACTCCTTTGAGTGGCTCAAACGCTGCAGCACGACAGAGGTCAGGGGCCTGGGATGTGGACGTGAATGCTAGCAGGATTGCTCCCTCTGGCACAACGGACAGGAGGTCCAAATCTGGAAAAGCGGCCAAGCGTGGGCAGCAGCAACAAGCAGAGGCGGCTGTAACAAGTGAGTGGACAAGGCTCTTGCTCACAGTTGTGCGAATTGCAAGCAATTCTGAGCATGCTTGCCTTCATGATAGCGCTCGCTTCCTATTAATACCAACACAGGCAGGAGGCCTGTCAAGCCTGCCAAGGCCCGCACTGCGTCAGACAAGGCACCGTATGTGAGCTTGACCTCTGAAGCGGGGGTCATGAGTCTTGAGCTATTGAAGCAGAAGCTGCTCAGAGAAGAAGGTAAGCAAGCAGGAAGAGAGAGGGACTTCTTTAGCTTGTTTGCACTTATGGTTCAGCACATGGATTCCAGGCTGACATGTGCTGCGAGGGATCAAATCAAAATCCTTGCTGTGCTTCAATTATGTACATCCAGGTGGCAAGGGTCTGGATGTTGCAGGCCTGAAGGAGCAGCTCGCGCAAGCTGCCACCACTGCTCAGGCGGTCACACGTCAAAGGAACAGCGGCGACCAAGCAGGGTTCGGCAACGTCAATAGCCAGAAGGTGGGGTAATTAGTTTCCCCCCATTGTGCCGTTTACGAATTCCTTTGCATTGCCACGTGAAAATGGAAGTGAGAGGTTTAAGGATCATGATTGTGGTGCTGTTGCATTTTAGCGGGCTTCAATTACCTACAATGTTTTCCACACCTGAATCTGCTTATCTATGATATAAGCACCCCTATTATCCTATTATCAGCCAGGTGCAGCTTGAACACCCTGAATAAATGGGTTCAAAACGAGACATTAGGCAACCCGTTGCCACGTTGTCAATGTCAGTAATCGGGCAGCCAGCACAGTACTCCCGCTAAGCCCCTAACGTGAGGGGAACTGACTCTCTGTTTCCGTTTCTATCTATGAACTCCCAACAGCTGCCTGGAGACACACACACATGCACGTATACATATTCGCACACATATACACGCACATAAATCAAACATATGCATCCGCACGCATGTGAGCAAGGAAGCGTGCTAAATTGAAGTGCTTGCAGGACGCATTTAAAGGTATGCTTTGATGAATTTGCTGTTGCAGGCTGAAGGTCTACGCAAGGTGGCAGAGGCAGCAGGTTTGGCTCGCAAGGCACGCAGGCAGCAAAAGAGGGTGGGTGGTCCACGTCTGGGTGAGAGGCACTTTGATAAACCCGTATTTGAATAATAATAGATTTTAGTTGAGCCTTGTCGTTGTCTTTGAAGTTAGTTGTTTGTTTTGTTTGTGATTCAAGAGCTAAATAGCAAAAATAGCTCTGCAATGGCCTTAGGAGCTTGGTGGATTTGCCTGAAAATTCCGTATTGTGGATGGGCTAGGCATTTTCGTTGCACAAGGTAAAATGGCTCGCGCTTTATTCCTTTGACCCTCACTCTTAGGTGGTGTATGTTGATGACGATGAAAACATCATCGGAGAAGAGGACGAAGATGAGGAGATCACAGATGGCCCAGCATTCAGCCTCACCATTGGGGAGGAGGGCACGGTGTGTGCAATGTATACGCACACCGATGTGCTTATGTTTCAATTCTTGCTTTGCTTGCCAATGTGCAAGCTGTCCTCACTGATATCCAGCCCTACTTGTAGTCGTCAGGATCCGGTGCGCGGAGATTTAAGCCGCACACACACCTCCTCGCTCCCAATCCTGGATCACAGCATTGACAATTTGCTCATTGTCTGATTTGCACTATGGTCACGCTTCTTTATTGCAGGAATTCTCTGAATACGACAAGCAGGGTGCTTTGCTGCGGCAGGCACGCAATCCCATTGAATTTGGAGGCGATGGGGGCGATGAGGCAGAGGGGGCAGCTGGGTACGAGGATGATGAGGATGATGATCTGGACTTCAGTGGGGGAAATGCAGGTACCTGTGTGTGTATGAATGTGCGTGTGTGTGTTTGAGAAAAATGGAATTTTTATTAAACATATCGGTTGGGCAATATGTCTGCCACAACCATTAAAGAAAATGCAAAGAGGTAGCATTTGTGATCCCTGACACAAAAGGACTTGTTTTCCACAACCAACCTTGTTTACCCCATGATTTTTAATTTTGTGTCTAACTTACCGTACTCACCCCGGAACTTGAAATCATCAATATTAAAAGTAACCTTGAGTAACCCCGGGGCCTCTTTCAAGAAATATTTTAGGCTAGAATATTTCAGCCATTCCCGCACCAACCCCATTGGGAAGTTTAGCCCAGCGCTTGCACGTAACACAATTTAGTATGCGTATATGTGGTAGTATGCGCGTGTGCACGCAAATGCAGCGATTGTTTACGCGTGTGTGTTTGTGTATGTGTGTGTGTTGATGTGTGTGTGTAATGCATGTGTGCGTGTGCACAAGCGCTTGCATGTGGACACGTGCTTGCAGTTGTGCATTCAAGCGCACGTGTCAGCTTGTGCATGTGTGCATGCCTGTATGTGCTTGTATGCCAGTGCGTGCATGTGGTTGCCCGTGTAGCTTAAATGTGCATGACTCATGGTGGCGGGGGCAGCTGGAGCTCCGACTGGATTGGGAAGGGGGCAGGGACAGCGGAAGAGCCATCTCCTCTCTGTTCAGCCACCCACCAAACTTAAAAATTTTAATTTTAACAACCTAGGACAATCCCGGAGCCTCAAGTTAAATATATAATAAAAACAACATCATTCTGGAGGGCAAAACATGTTATTTACCCTGGGTTACATAGGAAAGGTACGGTACTGAAAATTTGTTGTGTCTATCTCTGTCTGTTACCTACGCTGCTTGAGCTTGAGCAAGAGGCAATCATGAGCGACCAGCCTCGTTACTTTGTTTGCGTGGTCGCAGGCAGCTGGGGCACCCTTGCACAAGGCCGCAAAGGGAGCGGTGGGTTCACAGACAGCTTTGCAGACGATGAAGACGATGCTGAAGAGGGAGTTGCAAGGGCGCGGCGTCTTGGAGCATTCGGTGACGAAGGCGGCCTGAATGATGTGCTGTCAGCTTGGCAGGTGAATAGCACAACGGGTAACCCAAAAAAAAAAGTTGCTTGTGGTACACCACTTAAACAGTGCAGGGAGCTGCACAGTAATGAGTGCTTGCGGCATGGCAAAATCTGAGTTGGTACATGTTGTGAGCAAAATGTAGGCAAGGTCATGCAGCTAGACAATGAGACTGCGATCTTGTTATCTTTGTTAAAACAACAACTGTGGAAATGCGCCCGACTCCGTACCTGGCGTGTGATGACAGTGCCGTGAAATAGACAGGACAAAATACGGGGGGTAGCTTGCTTAATCTGACCTTCCATGCAACGCTCTCAGAATGTGATCGGTCTTTGAACAATGATATTTCCTTCCCTCTCCTGTGTTCAGGTGGAGGCGCTGCTAGGAAATGAGGGTGCAGCAGGGTCTGGCTCTTTGCTTGGAGGGGAGGCACAGGATGAGGAGCAGCAAGAATGGGGGCTAGATGAGATCACTGACAGGCGCTCTCAGGTGGACACGGCCTCCTTAAATTTTACTGCAGCTTTACGTACGTCCCACGTCCTGCATGCAGCGTATGGAGACAGCAATGGGGTGCCTTGGTAAAACATCATCACATGCACAGGACACAGCTCACTGGATAGCTACTTCCCTATTCATTATTCATACATACATCTCACATCTTCTCTTTGCAGTCCTTGATGGAGCAACTGGGAGTCGTGAAGCCACGCAAGAGGGACAAGTCTGCAACTGGCAGTGAGGCTGAGGACCCTCAAGATGGCTCGAGCAGTAAGCAAGGGGCAGGCACAGTGGGAGATGACGTGGGTGTGGTGCAGTGGGGGGGCTCTGGAGGCCTGGGCAGTGCAGTGGACATGGAAGAACAGGAGGCCATCCTCACACGTTTGTTCAAGCCACACAAGGTAAAGGGGGACCTGCTGTGTTGCTGTGAGGTCTTTAACATGGGAGTGCCAGCCTGTTTGCGTGTGTTGCAAGTGTCCTTGATTGAAAGTGAGGGGCTGCAGCTTGCAGAAATGGACGGTGACAGGGGAAGCTCTGAACCAACCAAAACTTTGTTTACATCATATTGCTTTTGATGTGAACCCTGTGCATTCGGCTGTTTCTCTCTCTGCTTCGTGCAAGCTGCTAGTCATAGAGAGCGACTCAGGGCCTTTCTTCACACTGTCATGTCTTATCGTATTCTGACCTCGTCACTTGTAGGAGCATTCTGAGATGCAGCTGAACAGGCAGGACATTCCACAAGCACCCACTTGTACACCTATATGCACAGGTGAAGGAGCTTCTTAGCCATCAACGGGCGGCCATCGATGCCTCCCTGGAGCTGGAAAAACGTGGCTCCTCAGGTTAGTTCTGGCTGGCATGTACGCTTGTGGGTTGGCTGGTACTGTGAGCCGGTGCATTCATATATTCATATGCTCATAAGCCCATGAGATACCTTGTGTGCTTAGGCACCAAAGTACCCACAGATCCACCTTAGGTTACAAGCAACCTATGCTACCAATTACCACATGCAGCATTTTGGGGAACATGAAAGTTTGAATACGCCAATGCAAGCAAGCGGACATATAACTGCATCCACACATGCAAACGCGCACGTATGTACATGCCAACTTGCATTTGCCATTCAATTGTACGCGCACACACATACTCACATTATGCATACATCCAGGGGCACGTGGAGGCAAATACGGAGCAGAAGCAAAGCTGCACCGGCAATTGCGCATCATTGGAGGCAGTGCCATTAACCGCAAGCTGCTGTCCAGCCAGGGAAGCCAGACACGGCCTATGATGGAGAAGGTGAGCGTTGTGGACCTGCCTTAGCTTCTTACACACGTGGCCATAGGGTGCTTTCCCTTTGCCTCTAATGATTGTGAGCACCCACCTCCCAACCCTTTAGCCTTTCTACTTCCATCACGCCCTAAATATACATTGCACTTTGGCCCATTAGCAGCTCAACAGCTGCAAAAACGCACGCAACAAACTGCAGACTTGTCCCCACCGGTCAGTCACACAGTACCCCCTGCACGCCGCTTGTGCTTGTAGGTGCGTGCTGCCATCTTTAGCATGATCCAGTCCCAGTCAGGCAATGTTAGCTCGCTGCCTGAGGGGAGCCGCTGGCTGGATTTGTTTGCCGGCACTGGCAGCGTGGGCTTGGAGGCCGTGTCACGAGGGTCAGAGCAGGTGTGCGATTTTAGGCCCTTTTCTTTCTTGGTTTGTGCCTAGACTGCGCTTCCTGCTCCATGGTGCAAAATGAGGCAGAACCAATCACTGGACATGAAGGTGGCGATCAAAAACTGGAGAAGTTATTTGAAGTGTACACACAGGCCTGTTGAACACAAGCAGATCAGAACGTTTTAATGGGCCTGAGAGACCTAGTCAGCCACTGTACAATGTTTTGTCCTCGTTTTTTGTTATGCGTAGTTTTATGAATTCAATTAATAGAACAACCGTCTCTCGCTCACATAGCCGGATCATTCCCTCTGCTTGATCAATGCAAATTAGTAATAGATTTGCATGCTCTCTGTGACCCACAAACACACCTTGCAACGATTGAGCTTTGTTTTGACTGTGAAGAGTGCACCTCTCTGAACCTAACACTGCTCTCTTTACCTGAACACAGGTGCATTTTGTGGAGATGGACCCCTGGGTGGTGCACAATGTCCTGGGCCCTAACATCACTACATGTACCTTTAACCGCCAAGCCGTCGTCCACACCACCAAAGCAGAAAACTTCCTGCAAAAGTGAGATTCGCAGAAAGGCAGTGGCTGCTTGTTTGAGCAAATAATGTAGATGTGTTTTTGCCCTGCATGATGATAATAATAATTACATGACTGAAGATCAGCACATGTTAATATAACTAGGACGGTCTGGGTCTTGTAGCTGGTATTATAAGATGGTAGCAGGGCAAGAGTGTTTAAGCCTGTATGTCTTTGGATGTATCTTTGCCATTCTTTGCAGTTAAATCAATAACAGTGTCATCTTCACACTTATGTTGCCTGTTTTTAGGGCAAGGAGTGTGCCTCGATTTGCAGGGGGCGCCTTTGACTTCATCTCCGTGTGCCCCCCCTACCTTCTAGTGTCCTACCCCGAGTTATTCAAGCTCCTCGAAGGATCTCCACTACTTCACGAACGTACCATCCTCTTTGTTGAATACCCACGACAACTCATGAGCCAGATCCCTGACACGCTAGGCTCCCTGTCCAAAGTGAGTGCAGCAGGAAAATGGAAATCTTTGGAGGTTACTTCATAGCGGCAAGCACTTTTTGAATGCTGTACAATGAAACATGACTTCGCCATCTTCGCCCTTGCAGGTGCGAGATCGCAAGTATGGCCGGACCTGGGTCGCTGTCTACGCACCAGACGAGTGATAGAAATGCTGCATTCTTGGTGGTGTAACTCCTGAGTAAAGGGAGGAGAGACTATGGTGTTGCGGAGGCGAGTAAAGAGAGGAGTGGTGTTGCGGAGGAGAGTAAAGAGAGGAGAGCTTTGAACAGGCGTAGCAGTTGGAACTAAAAAGACTGAATGCCTTTAACAGGGACGACAGTGGACCCTTTCTTCTTGTTGCAAGAAAGTAGAAACGAGGAGCATTTGTTTTTTATACTGTTTGCGCAAGACCCTTTTGCCTTCCAGCTCGCCACGGGTTGGTTTCAGGTCGTGCCTGCAACCCTCCTGATTCCCGTTATATTTTTCCTTTTCTTCGTGGTGGACAAGCTTAACCGGTGCGTTTACAATAGGGTGATTTATGTTTGCGATGAATTCATAATTAATCCAGGAGGGTGTTTTTTTATTGACCGATGAGCGGAAAGTTTAACTTAATGTCGCTGGAGAACCTTCTTGCATTCCGGCCATTTACTGTTGTCAGCACCGCCCGGGATGGAGAACGGCAAGCCACTCTGACCAGAGTTGTTATTCTGGAAGTGGCCCAGAAAAAAATTGGAGAGCCACGAAACAGGCCTGTAAAAAGTCCCAGGCTTGAATGGTGTATAAAATGTAACGACAGTCTGCTTGCCGAGCGTATAGAATTAACAGCTCGCAAAGTGCGCCAACCGAAACGGTTACTCCAGTTGTTCTTTTCTTGTTCTTTTAGAAATTTGCGTATTTCTTGTCAGAAATTTGGGTATTTTATCGGACCACCATATTTCGGAGAACGGTAGTTGAGACATGATGATCACTTGAGGGAAAAATAAGATGGTTTTACAGTGGAACGATGAACCAAGCAGGGTCTTGAGCAGTTACACTCTTCCTGATCTCAAAGCAAGTATAAAGGGGCCAGGAACAATACTTACATGACACACACACACACACACACATACACACACACATGTATAGGGTTGGCCATTTTACATGTGTATATGTGCAATACTTATATGCACGCTTTCATGCACACATGCACACCAAGCACATGCACACATGTAATTCCACATGCATTGCAGCAGCAGCACGCGCACACACACACACACACACACACACACACACACACACACACTCACGCACACGCACACACACTCGCACACATACACAAGCACACACACTCACTCACTTACACACACACACACACAAATATACACACAGCATGTATACACAAAGAGTATGTTGCTTACACAGGCACACGACTCATTCACACGCACACAAAAGCACGTGCACACAAGCTTTATTGCACTTCTGTTGGCTTGCAGACGGGGGCCACTTTCTCCCACACACCTCGCTTTGTGAGGGATGGCACGAACAATCAGGAGAAGCAGCCAAACTTTTTAAATGGTATGCGCTTGAATTAGCAGCACTTGCTGCTGCTGCTGCTGCTGCTGTAAGCAGTGGCCATCAATGTGCATATTCCCACCCCCATGCCCCCCATTTTTTATGCAGGCTGGGATGGGCAAGGCACGGAGCTCGTGTCCAAGCATCTCCCGGTGGATACAAATACGCACACCAACTTCACCACCACCCTGATGCATGGCGTGCGGCATTCCCTAGACATTGCCGAGCAAGTGGGTACTCTCTATCCATTGTACATGGCAGGTTTTGAGGCAATTCATCGGTGCTACTTCTAATGAAGATCTTGCTACACTGCTTCTGTATAGTATCCCATTATGCTTGCTCTCGTATGTTGGCTTGCACTCTGTTTACAGGTGGAGAAGGGGCTGTGGTCTGCCCCTGCCATACGATCCAAAGCTCCTAAGGACGTGACCCCCAAGGCTCTCACGGGTGGAGACACGAGATGCGTACAGACGAAAGACCCCTACCCTGAGCCTATAGGTGAGCACACTGCCCTGCACATTGTTGCACAACCCCAAAGGTTGGGAACCGGGTTCATGGTATTTCGGGTAAAGACGTAAAGACGCATGCGTGCTGCGCTTTGCAGCGGGCCCTGTTTCTGTCGCTTTCCCGTCCTCGTTCATGACCTGTGACCTAAAGAGTGTGATGACTACCTCAATGCCGCCAACTGCAGGGCCAGGCCACTACTGGATTGAGGGAGGGAGGCCTAACTTAGGCACATACCCTCACGAGCTGCCGTCTAGAGGCAGCAGTCCGATGCGTAACCCAGGTGGGTTACGGTTTTAAAACCTTGTCACTTTTTTGCTGGAATCCTGTGTTGAATGCTCAAGTTTGGGTTTTCTGGAATGATGGCATTTGGGTTTAGTATGGTGAAGCAACTCTCCAAGGGCCACATGCCTCAACGATTGTGCTCACCTAGATACCTTTAACGCATTGCATAAAAAACAGAGTGCTGCAGAAAGATCCTCCATCACAATGCACATGGGGAAGAGAATCTGTCGATTTGCATTCTGCGTGAATGCTTAATCTCGTCCGTGTTTCTTCCTAAGTGGTGTCCAGTCTCATGTATGAGCCCTATGATCCATAAATCTTCACGTCTTTCCCTGCAGCCTTTCAAAAGACATACTATGGAGTTCTTATGTCAGTATTTTTGGCGTCAATCATATAAACGTGTCTCCATTGCGCAAGATCTGACAATTCAACTTTGCTGTCCAGATACGCAAAGCGCATCGTTCCAAGCAACAAGAAGACCAGACCCTTTCCCTCCTCACTACACACCTGAGAACTGGTTCATGGGAACAGGCACAGTGAGTATGAGGACTTGCATCACTGTGACTACAACAGTCGGTGTATTTCAGTGCTTGCAGTTCGCTGATTTCAGTAGAAATCCTAGCTTTTAATTTGACCCCGTTCCTTAAACATTTTTGTATGCTGTTCCCCACATATTTTCAAATGTGCAAATGTGCCTTCCAAGTTGGGAAGCATCTACCAAGTGACCCACGCTCCTTACCCCACTGGGATTGTCCTTCATGTGCAGCCTATAGGCAGCAACATAAGCGCGTGGTGCGAGCAAACAAACAAGCGTTTAAGTCTGCCAGACTACCGATACTCTGGGCGCTTCAGTGAGGCCAAAAAGGAGGTGGGGGACAGAAATGCAGGAGGTTGTGCCCTGCAGCATCTGCCTCTTTTACACATGAGGGTTGCAAAGTAGTCTTATCCTTGGCAATGATACAGGAGCAAAGAGGAATGAAAGGCCCACTGTCAACACACTGCTGTGGTCAGACCCACATTGCCGCTGATGGCTTTTTGTGCCTGAGCACACCTTACTACTTCACTCCACCATTTCTGAAGTGAGCAGGTGTAGCAAGAGTGCACCATACTGCGCCAGTGTGGTTGGTTCCTGCTCACACACTTTCTGCATTTTTGAGTGGTGTAGGCGTCTGCGTGTACTGACAGTGGTGCATCACATTACCGTGCATGCATGTTGCCAAACTGCTGTGCCATGCTCATTGTGCAGGTGCCCACAGATTCATATTATCCTGCTGCCGAGGCGATGAACATGTCTGGAGATCACACAAGGATGGCTGATACTGCGAATGCCAAAAATAGCACGAGGATTGGAGCCTTGTCGTTCCAGTCAACAGAAGTAAGTGCTAGGTTTGAAAAGCACTCCATTTCTTGCCTGTTACCAAGCACGATGGCAACAAAGTGGCATGATTCATGGAATACTGAAGATGTATGCCAGTTTTCTGATGCTGGTAAGAAGTGCTTATTGTCCGCGCATCCGTTCAGATGGATGAATTAGCAGCAACATTCACCCGAGCGACGCGGTCATACTCAAATGTGCTCTTTTCTGTCACCCTTGACACTTGTGTACCGTAAAGAAACTTGCATTCATTCGATGCATCAAAAGCCTCCTTGCCTTGACACTGAACTATGGCTATATTGCTCAGTTCACTTTTTTGATTCAATATTGGTTCAATATAGTCTGTGAAAGTCCTAGAACCCTCAAATATTCGAGCAGTTTGATGTGCAATTCTGAAAATGGTGGACTTCGCTGGTTTCCGTAGTCATACTCCTCCAGAACATGCTTATATCGTCTTGCACGTTTGACGGCCATCTAAGGCTCTTTCCTGCAATTTAAGCCCTGCAAATTAAAGTGCAATTTTATACCAATGTTTTGATTGCTTTAAGTTCAACAAACTTGGAATAGTTTGCAAACGGCTTTCTTAGGGCTTGTTAAATGCGTGAAACTTTGCGGAATTGGACTTTTGACCGACCCCCAAACTGAAAAACCCTGTGTAAATGTATACGTAGCCGCGCCTTGCTGCACTCCCACGGGGAAGGAATAATGACATGAGGCTTAGCCGGAAATTTGGGGATGACGAATCAACATATCTAGGTCCAGGTGAGTTATGATTTTCTTCTGGTGGGACATTGGCATGTAGGAGAAAAGCGACAAGGCAGAGTAGCAACATCCTCCCTAGTTCACGCCTTTTCAATTCCCGTTAAGGTCTGGGGCCCATTGCTTAAGCCTTGCTTCCAAAACTCTTTACGCACAGCCTACTTTGTTTATGATTGATTTATGATGCACTCTTGCTCTATTGCTCTTTTACCAGAACAGCTCTGCACTGGAGTATGGTTGGACTTCTGTATTGAAAGTGTTAAATCCTACTACAACGCACAATGAAATGTATAGGGGCGTACACCCCGCTGACCTCTCTGGGTGGAGCCAAACGAAAAAGTTACAGGTGAGAGTGCACCTAAACTTTCTTAGTTGCCAATTATCTGTTAGAAAATTGAACTGTCCTTTCCATTGATGAAGTCTTTTTCAGACAGAAAGGTAGCACAACCCCACCTATGAATTGCTTTTGCGACAGCTAAGTTTCAGACATGCATCAGGTACAGAAGGATGATTCTGCAAGGAATCTGGACAAGGCAAGCCGCTTTGCTGAACTCAAATTGTAAAATGTGTCTCAGGCTCTACAATGTAAGCCAGCCAGGGATGGGACAAGCTGGCCAACTTGGCGCAAGGAGCGCTAGCAACTCAAGGTCTGCCTCAAGCAAGAGGCAGCCTCCCAACAAGCACCACAGTTTGAGATGCGTGCCGCAGGTACTTATCATCACTTCAATAAGCACCTAAGCAAATACTTAGTACTCCCTTTTCCCTGCACCCTTCAGTTTACATATTTTTCTTATTAAACAAGCTTTAATCATTGTGAATCAGAAGTGCTATAAAAATAGTGCTTAACATCAGGTGTTTTGTTCAGTCAATTTTCTTCCCAAAATTATTTTGAGAGGAAAGAGGCACAAAACCCTTAAAATTGGGAGAAGCCATGCTCTAGCTAGCCTCCCATCAAGTAGACTTGCAACACAAGTCTGATAAAGTGTTGAAAATGTCGGCATTGTCTTTCAGAGGTCCTGCATTTGGTGAAGCTAAAGGAAGCACAGAGCTTCTCCCCTCAATATTAAGCACATTCCGTGCTGCATACCAAATTGCTCTGAATTCTTTGCTCCCAGGCTGAACTCTCCACCTTTGATAAAACTGACTTGACCAGCAACCCAATTCTCCATCCATAGGGCTGACTTGATGTGCAACGCATAGGTTTCTCCTATCCGAGCCATATGTTCAACATATTATTGCCTGTCTTTATTGTGTCTTTTTTTTCCTTGCAGCCAGCTGGAACTAGCAGCTCCTTCACGACGATTACTCGCAACCACAAGATTGGGCCCCGACACAGTCTACAGGTTTCAAATCAATGAAGTCTTAAATTAATAGGCAGTCTCCATGCCCCAGATGTTGAGTACCCTTGCAGGTGGACAGGCCTAGGACATTGTCTGGCACTTAAGAATCTGTACTTAGGAGTCACAGCTCTTTTAAAGTTGAAGGGAATTGAGCAATGCCTGTAATAGCAAGAGGTAGCAAGACAACAGTAACATTGCCGGAATTTTCGGGGACAGCTTTCCTTGCTAGCTTAGTGAAAAACAGGTGCGGCTTAAATTAGTTCAAATTAATCAAGTTATATGAGTTATATATTGTTTACAGGTTACAGTATTTGCGCCTAGAGCTCGTCGTGAGATGCTGTTTTGGTATTTTCGGTGCGGCTGCAGGCAGGAGTCAGCTTGAGCTGTCTCTCTTTCTTTGCAAGATTAACTCATTCTAGTGCAGAGTTCATGCAAAATTCATTCAGTTAGGTAATTAAATCATTGAAGGTGGGGGACTGGGTTTGTTGCCTGCACAGTTGAATTGGGACGCATTCTTTGTACTGACAAGAAAAGTGTCCGAGAAGCTCATAGAATAGGCTGTTCATTGCTGGGAGCTGTGTTTAACACTATGAAGTTTAAGGATTGACTCGCTGCAATTTTGTAAGGACGAGCTATAGTCACACTCAGCACACATCCAGTGAAACGAAGAAATGGAGCTCTCTGACAGTCTCAACCTTATGGCGACGCATAAGGTACCCTTACCCGCTTTTTTCAACTTTTCCTATAAGTTGTAGGAGAGATTATACAGTCTGACTTGATGAAGGTTAGATTAAATTACAAAGGACCGGCAGCCACTACGTTGGGCTGATGGGTCTGATGCCTCCAGCACATTGAAAACAAGGTTGACAAGGCTGACAAATTTTGACAAAAGGAGGCCTTCTGTCAAGAAGTGCGACTGCTAGCCTGCTCATAAAAATTAATTAGTTTACGAAGGAACAATTAAAGCTTGTTGTTCTTCTGGCTTAGATTTGAAGCAGACACATCGTGGGCTCCTGTTTGGGAAAGGGTTACAAGGGTTACAAGGATGGCCTACAGCCCGAGACTCTGGCTGATGGCAATTGGCTGGTGAAACAAAATCAACCAGTGTCGAAATTTGAAACTAAATCTGACACAAACGTTTGGGGAAACAGAGATGCAAATTTTCTGCAGAGAGAAATCATTTGGGGATTGGCGCGGTGAAAAAGAACATGCTGCTCATCTTGGACATCATCAGCATCACACAGGTCACAGGTAGGGGAGTCACTTTGGTTCCATGTCGCTGTCTCAAAACGTAGGGTGTGAACACAGAGTCTGAAGCGAGCAGTACTGCAAATGATATTTGAGGCGGATTAGCAACGTGTAGTTGGAAAGGAAATAAGGCCAATGAGTAATCAGAGCCCTTTTTGTAGGAAGAGCACATTATTTGTGATAAGTGGAGCGTTTGCTGTTGTGTTCTCTCGAATGCGTGTCAGAATAAGGTGTCACTACTCCAAGTGCCTCTCCCTGCTGAGGTCGACGACAATATGGCTGAGATCAAGGCTCACCATTCTGTAGCTTCTGTTTGTAGGTATATGATTGTGTCAGACCATCCATGGCAAAAAGATATGATAGGCTGACCAGCAATCATTATACCGTGAGCTCAGCTGTATGTCAGCATGTAAGACCTTTTTCTTTGTGTTGCTGTCAGATTTGGTCAAAGAATTGCACAGCTGCATTGCCGCACAAAACCAATTGAACTGTAGGGGTTCCAATTTACACTCACGCATGACACACCATTACGGCGTGGTGTCTTTGACTCCCAAGTTGCACACAAGAATTTGGACCTGAAATTCCTATAACCCTCATAATGGCTTCCTATCTGACATCAGAAGATGCATTCCAGTTTATTGGGTATCTCTCCTCTATAATGAGGTGTGCGCATTTGCCTTTGCTTTGAAATAGCAACTTGGAATTCCACCTCTTCCCCAACTTGCGACTTGTGTGAGGCTAATGGTGTCCAGAATGAAACACATGTTCTCTTTCATTGCACGCACCCTCAGAAGATTTCTCTCCGCAGGAAGTAGGTGTTCTTATTTTCACACACAGGATTCCAGGAGTATCTGCTTTATTACACCAAACCCATAATCATACCCATACAACAAACATGGCCCATTCTCCTCCCCCGGAGCTTTGGTACGTACCAAACCACCGTGACGCCCTTCAAGCACACATGCATTTTCTCCATAAATTGGGAAATGCCAAAACTGAAGCAAACTACCATGCATACTACCAGACCCTCATAAAGGACGGCACTGCCAATGGAGCCGCTAGTAATGCTTACCTAACATCATCCGATGCCACCTTTAAGACCAAATGTATCAATATGATATACAGAACAGGCACCCTATATAATTTAAAACGTGCGGTATTGTTCAAACTCTCAACAAGTCAAACTTGCCCCCTCTGTCCACAAGTAGACAGTGCCCTGCACATCCTTTCTGGGTGCCAACACACGCAAATAAGGAACATGATCACCGAAAGACACAACATAGCATGCCACATGATCTTTAGGGCTATCAGCAAAACAGGCTCCTTAGGATCATGCATTGTCTCCAAAAAAATAGGCAGCAACGAACGGATGACCATGCAAAATCTCCAGATTTCTGAAACAGCTGAAAGTAGAATTGTTCCCAAATGGCTCTTCCCACCCCGCTTCCCAGATGAAGACAGATTACCTCCAGCCGCCCAGATTTTGTGCTGGTTACTCCCACCGCTGCAAAAACACAAAAACAACAAACTGATGTAGGGGGGTGTGTAATTCGAAGTTGCAGGGAGCAATTGAGGGAGACTGGGAGCACCTCAGCAGCACCGCCAGCCACCAGTAGAGCCACCAACCCCAGACAGCACCGACCCAAAGACCTCAGCAAACATCGGCGTGACATCCACCTTGTCAAGATCAAGTACTGTGAGGACACCAGACCTCAGAACCAGCTGAACGCCGCAAAGGAACAGCACAAAGACCTTTGCAACACTCTCCAAGGAGCCTCCGTTACTCTCCACATCATCCTTTTGGGTGTGGGCGGCACCAACTACAACACTCACATTCTGAAGCCTTTCAAGGAACTGGGTCTCGATTTTCAAAGAGTTAATAAGCTTGCCTCCAAGCTCCATGTGCACTCTGTGAACTTTGCTGCTAACCTTGTCCATACCAGACGTGCCCTTTCCAGTAATGTTATCAACTCTCATCAGGAGCCGGTTTCAGGCCAAGCCTGCAACCCCCCTGATCCCCATTGATTTTTCCTTTCCTTTTTGCGGTGGAGGAGCTTTACGGTACTAGGTACCAAAGTGGCTCCTTTTCTTTAATTAATGTGGTGAGTGGTTTTCACTGCCTGCGTAGTTTTCTTTTCTATTTCTTTCACCAGGAACAAACTCCATCTTTTCATTTGACTTATTTTACTTAATGAACAGCGAGCAGTCATACTTCTTGACTGAAGGCCTTTTTCTTTAAAACCTTGTAGGTAAATAATTGTGCCCAAATTTCACAGATAATTCCCCCTCTTTAATCTATTGCGGTTGGTTGGTCTTGGCAAATGCTTGATCGTTTACTGATTTTATTCAGTGCTGCAGTGTCACAAACAGCAATGTGCCTTTTTCCCCTTTCCAAGGGTTGTTTGTAGGAGCTACAAGTATGGTGCTACAACAACAATTATCACAATTGTTACATGTTTTACATACGCAGCTTCCAATTTGTTGCATGAACAGTCATGGGTCTCTAATGTGGCGCTCCCTTCCTCCCCTTAAGTATACATTCTGGTGTTCAGGTAACACGCCTGAACTGCTTGTTGTGGCTCTCCATCAGGCTCTTTTGTTGGCTCAGGTTTTTGCCTTTTCATCATTCATCACCTCTTACTCATTTTCCTAAGAGAACAGTATGGAACTGGCTGAGACCAGTAATTTTTTACAACCTTACGTTTACTTTACGCTGGCTGATCCAGCAATGCCTACCAGCCCAACATATGTGGCTGCCGGTTACCCCCTGTGTAAACCTTAGTAAACCTTTACATACGCAGCCTAGCAGTCGCACATTTTGACTGATGGCTTAACCTGTAAAAAATTAACGGTGAGCGCAAAACTCTTCTCTCAAAGCCGCCACACAGCATTGCAGCTGTAAGTGTATGGGCCAAAGTGGTCTCACACCTGGACTAAACATGAAGATTATTGCTACTACTTGTCAAGCTATAATTGGTGGCATGGACGGATCGTGTGATTTCCCCCTGGGATTCATTATTGGCAGCTGGGGGGCCGAGAGAGATGGGGGGATATGGCCCATTGTTGCAACTTCAGCTGGTACCATGATTTGTCGCGACATACTGACTGTATCATCGTGGACTTGCTGAGCGGCTACTAGTACTTGATCTAGACTTCAGGAGAGACGATTGCATTGAAGGAAGGCCTTTTCTTCTTTGTTGAATGTTGTTACGACAGGGAGTAACAGAGAAGGAGCATGGCCGGAGTAGAACAACATGATGAGAAAAAAAAAGGTTCAAGAAGTACGTCAGCAACACTTGTTCCCGGTCAAATACTTTGCGTTAAAAGGGAAAACGATGTGCATTGCACAAAGAAGGGGTGCTAGGTAAAGATATAATAGATGGCCTCCTTGCTTAGATTTTCCTTGTGCCGATTGGCCTTACCTGTAAGTGTGCATGTGTGCATTGTGTGTATGTTTGCATTATGGTATATGCGTATATGTGCGTATGTGTGCATGTGTATGTGTATCCGTGCAAGTGCAAATATACGTGCGCAAGTGCGTACGTGCAAGTATGCAAGTATGTGTGCACATTTATGTATGCATGTCCCTGTGTGTGCAAATCTGTGCATTTGAGTATCAGAGGCAATTCTTTATCAAAATCACACGTTCCTATGTGCAAACAGATCAGTATTAGCCATTGAAGGTGGTGTCGGCACTCATAAAGCACTCACATCATTGATGTCTGAGTTGCGAATGAAATCAGCCCAGTGCCTTGGCATGAGGTTGGCAAGAGTCACGGGGTCACTGCCTTTGCGAAGTGCCATCTCCAGGATCCCCACGTCATGCAGCACTGTCACCACTGCCTGTCTTGTTTTGGTCAGCTTTGGCTGCAGGGAGGTGGCAATGGCGTGGGACTCCTCTTCACCCAGCCAGAGGTTGTCTAGCACGACAGGAAATCCACCTGAAAAATAAGAGGTCAATATCCTGAGTGATTTGAGCATCAAAATGAGCCTAAGGGGTTGAGAAAAATGAAATTGACGAGCAGGACGTGGCAGGGGGAGAGAGGTGTTTGGAATCAGTAGCTGGAACTTGATTAACGGAAATGAAACTGACTGCTGACAGTGTCCTTATATAATGCACTCACATGAGGAGCGTGCCCCATAAAATGCACACTCACCTTCCAAGTTGTCTGCAACTTGTGTGTACTTCTCCACAAGCACTGCTCGCAAGCTGTCCACCTCTGCTTGAAGCTCCCCCACCTGTGTGCATGTGTGTGTATAATGTGTGTAAATGTGTGTGTGTGTGTGCGTGCGAGTGTGCAAACACGTGCAATATTTCCATGGTGTACCCACATAACAATGGACTCAACAACTCTGACCACGTCACTAACTATGTGACCATTTAAGAAATTGATAACTGAAGTTTGCAACGTAGTCAGGAAAGCAAAGACTCACCTTTTCCGGGTTACCTAACGATCGGCATGCTCGGCTGAACAGCCCAGATAACAAGTATTGAACCTGAAGTTACGAGGAAGACAGAGCTTTTACAAGGTAGCACGGGAATAGCAAGGCGTCACAAACGCCACTTGTCTTCATGCATCATGGGCTTACACTGAGTAAGGTCATAGATTTACAATTGGGCCTGGGAGGACAAAGGAGACAAAGCTGATCCCCAGAATATCCACGCTATTTGCAATAAACAATCTGCAGCTGTTTAGACGAACCAATGTATTACGTGTCCTCTGCTAGCTCCCTTCGTTCTTACCTAGTTGCAGGAGGACCAGCGCAAAATACCCACCTACCCACCCTCCCCTCTCTAACACTTGTCATGTAATGTACGGACAATCTTTGGCACAGTACAAAATTGTAATCCTGTCATCAAATTTTTAATACCTCATTGTTATTGCGTTCATTCCCTCAGGCTTTCAGTCGCCAGCCTCTAACAAACAGGACCCAATACACCAAAAGCGCTGTTTGCAGCTCAGGGCCTAATACCCTGGAACACCCAAACCACACCCCATTTTGCGAACGACAGGCTGGGTACCCATCCGACCTCTCCCTCCCTCCTGAGGAGATTTCCACTCTTACCTGCTTGAGGCCATCATCCACCGACAGCTGGCTCACCACCCAGTCCGCAATCCGATCTGCCTGCTCTGGCCGTTGCCACAGCACGTGCTGCAGCAAGAGGGCATCGTACTCTGTCACTGACTCTCGACCATTACAGTAAGCAGCCACCTGAAGGCAGAAATGCAGCAGAAGAGCCGGAGAGGATGGGGTCTTGCGGCTCTGGGTGAAAACGTAACCAGCTCAGTTTGATGTGTACACAGTAACCAGTGACCAGCTCAATTGATACTACACGCACATGATTGTGCATGAATAATAACAAAGTCCAATCTACATTCAACAGCTAATCCCAGGGCACGCCAATCTAGAAAATGTTACAAATTAGCAACAACACCATGAGTGCACATGGCAACGGAGGAAAAGGCACACCTGTTCCCAACAGCACAGCATCTTTAATTTAGTTCAGTTTACCGTACCTTACCGTACTCATTCCGGTGCCCAAATTTCAGAAATATTAAATGTAACCCCGGGTAACCCCGGACCCTGTAATTAAATATTTTAGCCTTCCCCGCACCAACCCCGGTGGGCATTTAGCCCAGCCAGTGCCTGTACAAGTGTATACACAGGTGTATGCATGCACATGCGCAAATGTGCGTGTGCATGTGTGTTTTCGTTTCTCGCTTGTTGTGCGTGTGCATGTGCGTGCGTGTTGTGCATACAAGTGTGTGTGTGTGTGTGTGTGTGTGTGTGTGTGTGTGAGTGTGTGTGTGTGTGCGTGCGTGTGTGTGTGTGTGTGTGTGTGTGTGTGTGTGTGCGCATGTGTGTATGCGCATGCAAGTTTGTGTGTGTGTGTGTGTATGCGCATGCGAGTTTGTGCGTCTGCATGTGTGCTGATGCTGCTTCACGCTGAGCCCTCTCCTCTTTTGCCTGCTGCAGCCTGGTTGGAATTATGTTGCTCCTCCTTTTGCTGCTGAAACGCTTTTTCCTCTGCTGTCGCTGCCGCTTAAAGAAAGAGCTGTCAAACGTCCGCTGCAGCGTCCGCTGGAACACACCTTTGGGCGCAACCGGTGCTGCTAACGCTGGGGCTGGTGTTGGTGCTGGGGACGAGGCGGGGCCTGGGAGGGGAGCGGGGAG
>Ga0307947_1000166_pt1:0-32500 | contig 40363 bp, 50 predicted proteins | sample OrgLakmetagen232_FD_201840 | JGI IMG/M metagenome (GOLD analysis project Ga0307947, IMG submission 201840) | Saline water microbial communities from Organic Lake, Antarctica - #232 | ecosystem: Environmental > Aquatic > Non-marine Saline and Alkaline > Saline | place: Antarctica: Organic...
TGGCATGATCTTAATAGCCTTTATGCCAGGCAGTAAACGTAGCAGTAGTGGCACTGACTTTGGCGGCCTGTGATTCCAAGGTAGTGCTACAGCACTGATTGGAACAATCTTAGTAGCCTTTATGCCAGGCAGTAACGTAGCAGTAGTGGCACTGACTTTGACGGCCTATGTTCCCAGGGTATTGTGAAAAGCAGTGATGGTACTAACTTTAGTGGCCTATGTCAGGGAGGAAAACATGAACGGTGGTAATGACTTTGGTGGCCTGTGAATTATTGAAGGCAGTAGCACAGTAATGATGGCGCTAGCTTTAGAGTGGCAGTGAATTTAGTGGCCTGTATGTCAGGGAGGAAAACATGAACGGTGGCACTGACTTTGGTGGCCTGTGATTTAAGGCAGCATGATAGTAGTGATGGCAACAACTTTAGTGGCCTGTAATGTGAGGGAGGAGAAGAGGAACGGTGGCACTGATGTCGGTGGCCTTTGAGGTAAGGGAGTAACAGAGTTGGAAAAAACAAATGAATCTACACACCAAGGAGTACCCCACTGGGTGGCTTGCCCTATGCAACAGTGCATCCTTCTATTTGATGGCCACCATAATGACCTTTCGCCTCGCCCTTGGCACAACTGAAAGGATGTGCTACACCGTTGGCGTTACAGAGCAAGGCACGACGTAAAGAAGGTGCCACACAGTTGGCAACAATGAGAAACACTTTGTGCGCACTTTGGCAAGACAGGGAGGAAAAAAGGGCGAGCCCAGGTTCTGAACAAGGAGGTGATGATAGCCATTGCTCACCTTGGCGACGATTGGAGGGACTGACGGTTTGCCCTTGTTGCGGCGGACCCCACCTAGACGCAGGCCTGGGTTGTTGAGGTACTTCTTTTGCAGGTACTCCATCAAGGGCGTGACCTGCTGGTTTACGGTGTGCGTGCTCTTTGTGTGTGAGTGACCAGCTTAACGTGCCTGCAGAGACGCCAACAAGGGCGTGACCTGCTGGTTTACAGTGTGTGTGCTCTGTGTGCTCTGTGTGCTCTGTGTGTGTGTGTGTGTGCTCTGTGTGCTCTCTCTCTGTGAGTGTGTGTGTGTGTGTGTGTGTAACCAGCTCAACGTACTTGCAACAAATATAGAGCTAGCAGCCAACAAGCAAGGCCTGCAGGACAAAAAAGTAAGAGTGTAATCCTGCACTGTTTTTGTGCAACTGGCACACTCATCGTGAGCTGGCCCGCACCGTGTTTTTGCTCCGCAGGACGCTGCTCCACGCAAACGGATTACACAACGTACGTTGCACAGCTCTTGTGCTCGTGAGACGCTGCTCCACACAAAGTGCTGGCCGAGTGGAAACAGAGTCGGGCAGCAATCTGACCTTCCATTCAACTTGCTTCTCACCCTATTCCCTTCACAAGCTCGCCACACTACACAAGCTCGCCATATTACACGCTTCACAAGCTCGCCATATTATACGCTTCACAAGCTCGCCACATAACACAAGCCCGCCATATTACACGCTTCACAAGCTCGCCACATTACACAAGCTCGCCATATAACACGCTTCACAAGCTCGCCACAGTACACAAGCTCGCCACATTACACAAGATCGCCACATTACACAATGACGCTGCCTGGGTTCTCGAAGGGTGACAAATGGCAAAGCCAATGTCTAAGTGCTATGTTGGAAGTTTATTTACAGGCCTGGCACTAAAATGCCCCTGGCCTCTGCACACCCTTCTCTTTCCCACCCATTCCTGCTTTTGCATCAGCTGCCTCTCCTCACGCCTACAAGTCATTGCCTCTCAAACCCAAAAATTTCAAACCAAAGCCAGATTTCAACCTGTTACCGCATTAGGCGACCAGAAAAATGCCCAACCTGAGCTGCCCCGCTTTCTCCTGCGCCACCTGCTGCAGCTGCCGCCTTCTCCTCCCACTCACCATGGACACTAGTACGCCCAGATGTCTTTAGATAAATGTCAGGACCACCAACCAACCAGAAAATAGAATCCAAGACGCCTCCCACCTCGACTGCCCCGCTCTCTCCCACCCCACTTCTGCATCGGCCGCCTTCTCCTCCCACTCCTAACATGCCCAGGTACCTTCAGATTCACGTCAAACCAATTCTACAAAACAGGATCCAAGACACCTCCCACCTTGACTGCCCCGCTCTCTCCCGTTCCGCCTGCTGCAGCCGCGGCCTTCTCCTCCTGTTCTCGCTGCACGGCGGCACTGGGCAGAAGCTCAGGCCCGGATTCCAGGGACTTCAGAAAAGCCTGGTAGTGAGCATCTACAATGCAAGGAAGGCAAGGAAGGTGGCTCCTTTCCCTTTGATGATGAGAGGAGGGGTAATGCTACCTGCTTGGCGTTTTCCCCTTGGGCATGTGGTGTGCATGTACATGAATGGGTGTGTGTGTGTGTGTGCGTGTGTGTGTGTGTGCGCGCGCGCGTGCGTGTTTGTTCCCCAAGGGCAAAAAAGGAGAAGGAGGACTACGAGTAGGTAGCGAAACCGACCCGCATTTTGGTCAAGGGAAAGGAGTCACTGGAAAACTGTCCAAGTCCTCCACCGCATCTGCCCGAGATTGCTGTACTGCCTCAGGTGAAAGGCCAGCGTTTGCGTGTGCTGAAACAGGGCATTGATCATGTTCGCGGTGTCAACTTGGAATTAAGAGAAGAACAGGGCGGTACACATATACGCAGGTTGTCAAATTTTAATCATTTCCAGAGAGTGTGATCACCACCAGCTGCAAGTGAGTGAGTGCCCCTTAAGAAGGGCGCCGGGCCTGAGAGAAACAGGGGAGCGTCTTTGCTCCCTTCAAATCTGGCCCTTCAAATCTGGCCTGGCAAATAGGAGGAAGCAGCAACGTATTTATTTTCCCTCCATTTCCGCCAGAAGGAAGCTTACATTTCCTAGGCGTATTAGATTAAGGATGCAACAATGGAGGAACAAGTGCCCTACCTTGCTCAATTGTGCCCTCCAGCGGGTTGCGCTTCTTAGGCGGGTTGGGGACCTTCTGGAATGGGGCGTACTCCACCGCACACTTGAACTGACTGCCCTTGGTGGTGATGAAGGCATGCCCGTCAAACTTGGCTTTGAAGTCGTACACAGCCAGGGGGTCGGTGAAATTTAGGTACGCACGAGACAGCACCGTCTTTCGTAAGCTGCGTGTGTGTATGCGTGTGTGAGTGTTAGTGTGTGTGTATGGATGTTTTTTTGTGCGCGCGTATTTGCATGTGTATATGTGTATATATGTATGTGTGTGTGTGTTGGGGTTTCAGCTGAAACAAATAGGAAGGCAAAGGACAGAGGTGTGTTTGCAAATAAAGGGCCAAAGGATGTTGTAAGCCTGAAAGAGGGAGCACTAATTTGATGGTGCTTGACAAAACCACGTAGTGATGGAGGCTCTTTGCAGTCTGCGAGACTTGTAAAAGAAGCAGCATGCGTTCAAACACACAATACAGACCTGTGCATGCACACACATTCACAAACACGCACCTGACTTTGCCTTGGAAGTAGGCAAACCATGAGTACTGGCCCTCTGGCAGCAGCTTGTCAATCGTGGCTTTGAAGGCCTCCTCTGTTAGCCCAGGTGGGAGCCTGCGCACCACGACCTGCGCATCAATCGTTGAGGAAGACATGGATGATGTACTTTGTATACTTGTGTGTGTGTGCGTGTGTGTGTGTGTGTGTGTGTGTGTGTGCGCGTGTACATATGTGTGCGCGTGCGTGCGTGCGCGCATGTGTGTGTGCGCGTGTGTGCGTGTGTGTGTTAGTGTGTGTGTGTGCGTGTGTGTGTGCGCGTGTGTGTGTGTGTGTGCGTGTGTGTGTGTGTGTGTTTGTTTGTCGTTTGTGTGTCGTGTGTGTGCGTGCGTGTGTGTGTATGCGCTGCGCGCGTGTGTGTGCACGTGTGTGTGTGTGCGTGTGTGCATGTGTGCGCGTGTGTTTGCACGTGTGTGTGCGTGTGTGCGCTTGTATGTGTGTGTGTGTGTTTGTGTGTGTGTGTGTGTTTGTGTGTGTGTGTGTGTGTGTGTGTGCGTACGTGAGCGCTTATGTAAGGTGTGTGCGCGCGTGCTCATGCTGCATGAGTCCGTGCAACAGAAATACCTTGGTTCTCTGCTTGGCCACACTCATTCACCAGACGCACACTTTACATGGCAGAAATAATAGAATGCCAGTAAATGCTTAACCTTTTTTAATTTCGGGTAAAATCAAATTGAAATAGATTGTGACATTCATGTTGCCACCTCATTTAGGAGCTGGGGCTTGCCCTCCAGGTGAGGGTGTCTTAGAGGCAGCGCACAGGCATACACACACACGCACACCCACCTGTGGTGCAGACCCAGGAGTTAACTGTACTCACCTCGTCGTGCATGCTGATCAATACCTGCTCCTCTCGATCTGCAGGGCACCACCTGGTGAATGCGCAGGTAGCTGTGGAGGTGAACGGAGTGATGCAGGTAGGGGACTGGTGCACACCTGTTGGTGGAGATTGTTGATGGAAGGTATTTTGCGGTGCTCGCGATGCACATACAATCGCTCCCCTCCCCCCCGCCACACAACCGATTCGGTACACGCACATCCACACGCAGTATCGTCCCGTGCAAATTACGGTGCCCATCGGCAGCTCTGTCGTGGGCGGGAGCGTGATCCCTCCCCCAGACCAGCAGCCTCAGGCCCCACCCTCTCGACACAGCAGCTCCCGTGCTCCTTACGGGAGCAGGCTAGGAGGAGCCGGAGATGGTGGCAGACCCAGGGGGGGCTCCTCTCAGCAGGAGGAGGGCTACGTAAGGGGTTATGGAAAGAGGCCAGCAGAGCAGCGCGGAGGAGGAGGAGGAGGGATGTATGACAGGGACAGCGGCAGGGACAGCAAGCGTGCACGTCCCACAGGCAGGCAGGGACAGCAGCAGGGGGGAGGAGGAGAGAGGGATAGGGACAGGGATAGGGACAGGGACAGGGACAGGCCAGCACAGCGCCCGCAAGCAGGGCGAGAGCAGCGTGGAGGAGGAGCTGCGGCTGAGCAAGCAGCACCACACGTGCCCGCTGCTCTGGCAGAGCCTGTCACTGAGCAAGAGGTGTTGCGCATACGCACGCTGCTGGTGGAGAACATGCAGACGCTGCTGGACACTTGCAAGGAGAAGGGGGAGACGCCTGCGGCAGAGACCCACGGCTTTCTGCTCAGCAGGTAACATTCCCACGGCTTGTGGCATGTGTGTTATGTGAGTGTGTGTGTGTGTGTACATGCTGGTTTATGTGTGTGAGTGCGCGTGTGTCCATGTGTATTTGTGTGTACCTTGGCGCTTGCATGCGTGTGGGATCTTGCGTGTACCGTTTCAGTTTCAATGGCCACTTATCAAAGCCACTTGCGACAGGAGCAAAGCATGGGGTTGCTTTTTCAGACACCACCATTAAGGGTTTACTCTGCTAAACTTACTCACCTTAGAATTGGTGTTGAAGAAGTGTCAGCGCCCCTTGTACTTATAATCCGCCCTTGTAATTATAGTCAGCCTTTTTGCCTCCCCCTAGATAGCCCCGCTGGTTACCTCTGCACGCATCCCGTTGAGCGTCTGTACATGCGTTTGTTGCGTGCTGCAGTGTAAATTAGGCTTTAGGCACGCCAACTCTGCACGCATCTAGATACATCCTTTGTGTTTGTGTGTGCATGTTTTGTATGTGTATATTTATTTGTTCGAGTGTGTGTGTGTCTGTGTGCTTCAAGGAAATGCACCAGGCGTCTGGCACGCTAACCCTGTACGCATCTAGACGTGTTGTATGTGCGTGCACTTACGCTTGCGCATGTGCCTGAATAATACGTGCAGCACGTCAAAAGTAGAGCTGCACCGACATCATAATTTCGCCGTGTGCGTGTTGTCGCTGCAGGGTCAAGGAGGTGTACCTGGCGCGCCACAAAGTGGAGCTGGACCACAGACGTTACGGATGCAGCAAGATGCGTGAAATGGTGCCCTTGCTGTTCTTCGATCTGGCGCAGGTACCGTAGCAGCGTGTGCGTATGTGTGTGTTTTATATGCGCATTAAGATGTGTGGCACGTTACTGTCTGTGGACTTGGCCAAGGCACAGTGTCCGTGTCAGTGCATGTGTGTGTGTGCGTGTGCGTATGTGTGTGTTTTTATACGCATCAAGATGCGTGACGCCTTACTGTTTGTGGACTTAGCCAAGGCGCAGTGTCTGTGTCTGTGTAAGTGCATGTGTGTGTGTGTATGTGTGCGCGTGCGTGCGTGCATTCGCATTATGCTCAATTATTTGAGTCTGCAAGCGCTTACTCCCATGACTATAAAATGCTAGACATAAAACTGCAGGCCGTTTTGGTCCCAACTTGAACGGAGTTGGCTAGTTTGTGTCGTTTTTTTTTGTGCACACACCCAACCAAGTTACGAATTACACGTCATTGATAAATCGCACACGTATAGTGTCACTGCCGCACACGCGCAGGTGGAGTGCACGCCCCAAAAATCCACGGTGCTGATGCCCATGGAAGGCAAGGTCTACTCGGACGTGGCAGCGGCTGCTGGGGGGGAGGGTTTGAAGGTGAGCGCGCGGGAGTTATTGTAAAAGTTCGGTTTGTTCCCATTAGCGGTGGCAGCAGGAAGCCTGGAACACACAGACGTGCAGCAGCTGCTGTAGTGTAGGGCCTGATGTGCGCAGGAAGCCGCATAGGTATGGTCGTGACCAAGGAGAAGTTAGAAATGTCATTCAGATCAGCGACACTTCAGGAAAATCCACGAAGAAAGAAACAGCCTGTTTTTTACGAGACGCATACACACACAAACACACGTGGACGCATGAATACGCACACACACACCCCTCCCCTCCCCCCCTCCTGCACATGCAGGCATCCATGGAGAACGTGCAGGCCAGCCGTGAGCGTGCGATCTCTACTGCTCGTCCTCAAGGCCCAGCACCTGCCGGCGGTGGCGCCCGAGGGGTTGCCGAAACTCAGAGGGAGCAAGCAGGTAGGCAGACCTCGTGCAGCTCATGCGTTCCTCTTGCGTAGGGTTGGCAAGAACCATGGATATACAGTGTATATACGGCTTTTTGGCATGGTAATCACCTAATGTACGGTCGAATATGGTGTGTATATACGGTTCTGACCAACTCTACTCCTGCGCAATGCTCGGATTGCATTGCGGCATGCCATCAATGATCGTACGCCAGCTGCCCGTCCTCTGAGTTCCTCTGGCTCCAAGGTTGTCGTGGTTATCCGCCCGTGGGGCAAACATCAGGAATTCACTCTGTTGTGGGTAGAAGAACGAACCACAGGCATTTGTACAGTTGCGAAAGTGCGTGCCCCTCTTCGGTATGCCTGCAAACGCTCATGCCCCCCTCACACCTTTCCTAACACACACACACACACGCATCCCCTCCGGCAGTGCGCGTGGCCAAGGCCACGGTGGTGGTGCTGGCGGTGGCGGTGGTCGTAACCACACACACATGCACATGCACGCATACACGCACACAAGTTCACGCACACACACACACGTGTCTCCACAGGCAGTGCGCGCGGCCAAGGCCACGGTGGTGGTGCTGGCGGCGACGTGGCCACGCGAGTGGATGCCCTGGGGTACGCCAAGGATGAGGCAGGAACGCGCGATAGGAGGGGGGAAGGCTCAAAGCGCCGGCGCATGGAGGAGTCACAGGTGTGCACTTTGAAAGGGGCATAGTGAACGTGGCATATAGTATATAGTGTGTTTGCGTATGTAACGGATGGAGGGGTGGGCAGGTGGGCATTCAAAGTGTCATAGTAAACGTGGCATATAGTAGTTAGTGTGTTTCTGTACGTAACGGATGGAGGGGCGTGCGTGTGTAAAAGATGTGAGGGGCGGGGACCTAACCCGACCCTGCATTTTTTATCCCAATGATGACAACCGGCCTCGTGCCCTTCCTGCCCAACTTGACCCTGCAAATCCTGAACAACCAACTCTGCATGTAAATGAAAAAGAGGAAGCTGAGTGAAGGCGTATGCCCTAAGAACTGAGGGGTACGTGTGACATATGTCAGCGAGGTGATTATAGAATGATATAAAGAGAAGAAAGAGTACTTTCGACTACAATTTTGTGTATAATATGTAATGGTGACAATCTGCCCCGGAGTGATGGGGACCGTGAATTGCTCAGCACATACTACCAGCTCAGAGATCATGGTACTCTTGAGTTTGCTGCCACCAAGCACATACATGGGCCTTGTGAAGAGCACAATGGACACGAGCAGCACGTACTACTAGCTACAGAGATCTGTTTTTGAATATACACCAACCTTACGTCTTTCTTCCATGTCCCTCTGCAGGCTAGTGGGAGAGGGGGTGCGATTGAGAAGGGCATGATCGCAGCACTGAAGAGCAGAATGGCTGCCGGGGGCGGTGCAGAGCAGGAGCAGCTGGATAAAGAGCAGGAGCAGCTACAGAAGCTAGTGCCAGAGGAACGAGTGGCACGGCTGGTGGTGAGTGTGCTTGTGTCCATACTTGCTAGCCCGCAGCCCTTTTAAGATTTATTTTGGGGTTTAGACTACACATACACTTAAGACACTGACATACACCGCCTTTGTGGAGGCCTTGTTAGCTTGCCATGTAAGTACAAACACGTATACAAGCACGCGCGCATGTACCACACGCGTTCACGAACACACATACACACGAACACCCATCCTTATGTGCTGCACTAAGCTGCTGACACGCATGCAGGTGACCAATGCGTGTAAGATGTGCATTGATCAAACTCAGTGCAAACAAAAACGCATACAAACACACATGCACACGTACAAACACATACAAGCACATACAAACACACACGCACACGTACAAACACATACAAACGCACGCGCACACACACACACACGCACACACATTCACACACACGCACACACACACACCACACGTGACCTTCACGCAGACCAAGCTGTGCCGGCGCACGATGCTGGCGCAACGCTTCCTGCTACACCTTAACGCAGTGCAGCTGCTGCGTAGCCGCCACGGGCCCGGCATGTTTGGGGTGGGCCCTAGCCGCACCAACTTGGTAGTACCAGGTGTGTGTATGGATGTGTCTCTGTTCGTGTACGTGGGTGTGCGCGTGTAAGCGTGTGTGTGTTATGTGTGTGTGTGTGCGTTTTTACCTATTTACCTGTGCGTGCCTGTGTGCTTGCATCCTTGCATGTGGTGGCTTCTGCAGATGCAACTGCTAGTCACGGCAATTCATCATTTGTGTGTAGGGTTGGTCTGAGCCATGTATGCACAGTGAATAAACCGGCTCACTGCCAACTGTGGAGTGCAGAGTCGAGGCATGCCTGAACAGACACACGCACAAACACAAGCCACACCGCCATATTATAAACACCTGTTAAAGCACACACACATACACGCATGCACACACATGCTTATCAGGTGCTGTGGACCTCACTGCTGTATTATAAACACCTGCTAAAGCACACACACACACGCACACACACACACTTACATGCACGCACACATGCTCATCAGGTGCCGTGGACCTCACTGCCAACCTGAAGAGCACAGACAGCACAGAGCGAACAAGAGAAGAGAAGGGGGAGGGGGGAGGGGCCAGAGGCGGGGGTGGCGGTAGGGGTGGTGTTGGGAGGCGAAGAGATGGTGGTGGTGGTGGTGGTGGTACCCCAAAAAAAGATGGAGCAGTTAAGGGTGATGCAGCTGCGGCAGAGAAGAGGAAGAGAGAGGGCGGGAAGGAGGAGGGGGCAGGGAAGGAGGTCAAGAAGGAGGGGGCTGACGTGGACGGTGGTGGTGGTGGGGAGAAGGCTGAAGTGCCGGGTGTCATGCCGAGCACTGATGGTGGTGATGGTGGTGGTGGTGGTGGTGTGAATGAGGGAAAGGAGGAGGACAAAGTGAAGGAGGTGAAGGTAGACGGTGTCGAGCCTGGGGCAGAGGTCAAGGCCGAAGGGGGAGGTGGTGGTGGTGTGAATGAGAGGAAGGAGGACAGGGCAGACAGCAGGCCTGCTGCAGGTATGTGTGTGTGCATGCGTGTATGTCTGTTCGTGTGTGTGTGTGTGTGTGTGTGTCCATGTGTGTTTGCGCGCGTGTATGGTAATGCAAGAGTGTTCGTGTGTCTGTTGCATTGTGAGAGAGTAATGTGTACACGCGTGCGTGCGTGTGTTGTCGATGTAAGAGTGTGTGTGCTTATGTATGTTGGTGAGTAAGCGTGGTTGCGTGCAGGCCTGCTTTCTGCAATCGATAAGAACAGCCTGCTTGTGTGTATGCTTCTTCATAAATGAAGTAAATTGCGCACAGTTGTCCAGCTACAATTTAACTGCTCCAAGCTTTGGCCTGTATGTCACCATTTCTGCTCTTACAAACCTCAACCTCACATGCCATTTTCTGTTACACCCCACCCTAGTCCACACAATCGCTTTTGTGCTCACAAACTGGCACACCCACCTATTATACACACACACGCACACACACACACACGCACACACACATACCCACACACTTATTCATCACACACAGAGATGCACTCACGCATACACACACACGCATACACACACATACCCACCACACACTTTCGCACACACACATACTCAACACACACACTGCTCCCCTTTTGTGTGCACCTCCCGCAGGCAGCAAGGATGCTGCAGGCACTGCAAAAGGAGCAAAAGGAAAGGGCTCTGACAACGTGGCACAGGTATGTATGTGTGTGTGAGTGTGTGTGTGCATGCGTGTGAATGTGTGCGTGCGTGCGTGCGTGTGTGCGTGCGTGCATGCGTGCGTCTGGGTGCGTGCATGTCTGCTTGCTCTTGCATGTATGTGTCCTTAGCAGACCCACTTTCTCTGTTGCATGTGCAGCCCCCCCCTGCTGTGAAGGAGCTGGCCGAACTCTTGGCACCAAGTTATGCCCTCACTGTGTCTGAGCTGCGCAAGCGCTGGATAGTAGAAGCACAGGTGCGTAAACGCTCACACATATTATAGCACACTTATTACTAAAAGCACAGGTGCGTGAACACTTTACACTTATTTTTTGGCGTCATATGACGCGCATGTGCCTGGGTACGAGAGAATCATGTAAACTCTTCCTGAACTTTGCTCCAAACCAACAAGTGGAAGGAGACGTGCAGCTGCACACGATGCGGTTTGTGAATGCCCACCATCAAACAACTCAACCGCAGGGCACCTACGGTCGCAGTGCTGCTGTGCTCCATGACGCACAAGCTTGCACAATCTGCTTCGTTTTACGGTACCACTGCATCTGTACAGCACCCGTTGTAGGTTGGGTACATCTAAGTGCAGCAGGCACCTGACAACTCAGTGCTTCATCTGACCTTGCTATCAGTGATCCTCCATAATACCACACTCCCAAATGCCGCTCCGTTGTAGGTCGTCGCGTACAGCCGCAGGGGTGCTGTGCTAAAAAAAATCATGAGCTCGCTCCGTCGTCTTCTTGTTCTAATGCCCACTACTGCCCACTACTTTTGGCATCACTAACATCCCTGTCATTGTAGGTCGCGTACGGCCTCAGTGCAGCAGACGCCACTGTGGGCGTGCTTGCCACGGACCACAACCTGCTGACCTTCCTGCAGGAGCAGCAGCAGCGCAGCCAGCTGCAACGTGCAGAGGTAAGCCTGTGTGCACTGGGTTGTGTGTGGATTGCAAATGTGTGTGTGTGTGCGCGCGTGTGTGTGTATTGTATGTTTGTGTGTGTTGTGTGTATGCGCGTGTGTGTATGTGTTTGTGTGAGCTCCTGTCGACCCACCTGTAGCAGCAGCAGGGGTGCAAATACTTGTGTGGTGCGCGGTGTGATCATCATATTGGCGGTGTGATCATCATATTGGCGGTGTGATCATCATATTGGCGGTGTGATCATTATATTGGCGGTGTGATCATTATATCGGCGGTGTGATCATTGTATTGGTGGTGTGATCATTATATTGGCGGTGTGATCATTATATCGGCGGTGTGATCATTATATTGGCGGTGTGATCATTAGTATGCATGCGTGTGCATTCTTCTTGTGCGTCGCGACCTGTGCCTGGCCGTTTTTGAAGCACACCTTATTACAAAAGCAAAAGTGTGTGAGCTGCAGGTTCATTGAAGACGTTCCAATAGGCTCTATACCTCCTGCATTGTTTTGCATGCCAGTGCAAGTGTGTTGGTTTGTGTGTGTTAGTGATGCCAAAAGTTCACACACACACATACACACACACACACACACACACAGAACCCCGACAGCGCACCCTCTGACGCTGATGAGTGGCTGTCCCAGTTTGTCGTCCTCACCCCCAGTGATGCCAAGCTGGCAGAAGCAGGTGTAGGAGGGGTCACTCCTGCTGCTGCTGTGGATAGGGCCTCTGTGCCTGTGAAGCCTGAAGACGTGCGGGTGGCAGTGGTTAAGGTGGGTGCTGTTTTTATACACGAGCGTTGATTTGCTGCGTACGTAGTGGGTGACCAAGCGGGAGGCGTCGGTTGAGCCTTCGGACACATTTGTTTGGAGCATTCTTGTCGTACGTGTGTGTATGTGTATGTTTGTGTATGTGTATGTGTGTGTGTGTGCAGGCACATGTGGCAGTGTTTCAGTGCTAACACACAGCTGAGGTAGCTGGCCAGGCATTCTCGCACGACACTGAGCACACGCACCTGTCTAGTGACATTGCTTTTATGGATTGACAACCCAGGGCTTGCTGTGTGTCTATTGCCCTTTCAGATTTATTCTAAGGACAAATACGACCAAATTCATACTGACGCTTCGCACACGAGTAGGCACTCTGCGCAGGCAGCAGCGTTGCCGTGCACTAGCATCGTTCTGCACTGACAAACGAACAAAGGTGGTCGCAGGGTGTGTTCCTTGTATGTACATCAAATCCTGTACAATTACACGTGTACGACTGTAACGTTGGTCACATTGTGTTGTGCTGTGCAGGTGGTTGGTGAGCAAGCAAAGGTGGACTTTGTGTGCCCCACCCCCCCCCCTTCTGCTGCTGCTGAAACTGAAGCTAAGCCGGAAGAGGTCGTTGTGAAGCAGGAGGAAGCTGCCCCCTCACACACGGACGTGGATATGGGGGAGGCGGCGCAGGCCGTGCAGAAGCAGGAGGTGGGTAGTGGGGGGATGCCTGGTGCTCTGTCGCACCTGTCTTCACTCAGCACTTGCACTCGCATGCACATACACACACACACAGATTGACACCCACACCCACAAACATGCACGCACGCGCACACACACACACATACACACACACACACACACAATAACACACACAATTTGTCACGCACAAATACTCACGCAATTTCACACCCACAAATGCACACACGCACGCACGCACAGGATGTTGAGATGAAAGAAGCTGGGACTGGGGCAACAGCAGCAGCAGGGGCTGCAGAGGCTGATGCAGAGGCTGCTGCAAAACCCTCCACGGCAGCTGATGGAGCAGCAGCTGCAGCAGCAGAACCTGCAGACGCAGCAGACAACGCAGCAGCAGCAGCAGACACTGCAGCAGATACAGGGGTAGCACCTGCAGCAGAGGGGATAGCAAAGGAGGGCTCTGTGAAGGAGGAGGAGGCGGAGGAGCAGGGTGCCTCAAAGGCCGCTAGGTTCAGAGCCTGGCTGGCAACATTTGAGCAGGTGTGTGTGTGTGTGTGTTTGTGTGTGTGTGGGTGTGGGTGTGGGTGTGGGTGTGGGTGTGGGTGTGGGTGTGGGTGGGTGTGTGGGTGGGTGGGTGTGGGTGTGGGTGTGGGTGTGGGTGCGTGTGGGTGTGGGTGTGCACATGTGTGCATGTTAGGTTGGCAGCGCATATGCCAGTTTTTGCTCTCGAGGTTGTGCTGCGATGCCATGCCGCCTGTGCCAAGCCTTCTATTTAACTGGGCCTACACCGCTAGGGTTGTGGTAGTGGTACTTCCTTTTCGCGACGACTATTCCACACGTCTTACATTTTTTGCGCATCCATCGTCCTACAACCTTTGCAGAAATTTGGGAAAGCTACTCATGCACATCACAACAGACTAGTGTCTTGTTGTGTGCAATTGGGTGCAGGAGCAAAATGCGTTTGCCAGCGCACACAAGCAGCTGCCTGTGCGTTGAACCCTGTGTCTATGATTAAATGCACGCTGCAACCAAAAAACCTTCTTGTTTTGTGCAATTGCGTGCAGGAGCAAAACGCGTTTGCCGGCGCACACAAACTGCTGCCCGTGCTAGGAAGCATCTGGGATGTTCGCAAGCTCCAAGACGTGTGGGATCTATTGCATGTGGTGCTGCTGGACCATGCGTACGCTGCCGCGCCTGAAAAGTGAGTGAAATGTTGTGTGCATGCTTGTTGCATGGCATGTTTCATGTGATGCTGCTTGATTACGCGTACACTTTTGCACCTAAATAGTGTGAAATGTCGTTGTGTATATGTAGATTAGGCATGTTGCAGGTGGCGCTGCTGGACCGTGCATACGCTGCCGTGCCCGAAAAGTGAATAAATCGTTGTTGCGTGTATGCATTTTTAGGCATGTTGCATATGGTGCTGCTGGGCCAAATGTACGCTGCCGCGTCTAGAAAAAGTGCTGTGTGCTTATTTGTGTGTGAGTGTGTGTACCCTTGTGTAGGCATTGTTAAGGGTGGCTCTACCGAGCAGTGCTTACACTGCGGCGTCTGCAAGATGAATGGTGCGCTTGATATGTGCTTGTGTGCATGTGTGCTTGTGTACGTTTGTATGGAACTACGCACCCACGGTCGGTCAATCCTAGTTTGATTGTTTATGCTTTTGAAGTATGTTATTTATGTATGGTCACAGTACAGTGTACACATCACATGCACGCACACACAGGCAGCCCTACGGTGCCCCCCATGCCATCCCCCAGCCACCTGCCTACCCTGCCACTCGCCTTCGTGAAGACTTCAAGCGCGCACACGGCATTGCGCTGCATATCGCACCCCTTGGCTTTGCCAACCTGGTGGAGTTCCTGCAGTGGGCGCCCGTGTTTGGGCGTGTGGTGACTGTGGACAAGGCACAGCACAAGGGGGAGAGGGGGTGAGTGACTGCCTTTTTGTGTGTGATATGTGACTGTGGACAAGGCGCAGCACAAGGGGGAGAGGGGGTGAGTGACACTGCCTTTTTGTGTGTGATATGTGACTGTGGACAAGGCGCAGCACAAGAGGGAGAGGGGTGGTTGACGCTGCCTTGTGTGTGTGTGTGATTGATTTTGCTTTAGCTGTTCTGTTTGCTGGAGCAGTCGATTTTTGTAGTTTCAGGTCATAACTGAAACCTGTATTCTGGGCACATACCACCAAGGTGGCCCTCGAATTAAACCAAACCTTTTGGTGCTGGTGGTGGTGTGAAGCGTGTGCTTGCAGAGAATTTCTTATGTTATGAGCAAAACAAATGGACAAGATATCGTAGAAATTGTCAAAACAGAGACAACTGTTTTCATCTCTAACTGGACGCACCAACTGGAGCGTCTACCGTTTGAGCTCAGGCCTTCTAATTCTTGCCGATGGGTTGGTTTGGACGTTAGATTTGGTGTCCTGCAGCCTCTGGGAATGGCCCTTCCTTCTTAGTTTGCCCTTCCCCATTAGCTTGAGCTTATTAGATCTCACGATGCAAACAAAACAGCAGTAGTAATCCTACTGTTGCTCCTGCTGCACGCATTGTCCTATGCGCAATCTCTGGAACAGTATTTGTTTTTTTCACAAAATGCTGCTCTGTGCCGGTGCCGTTGTCGCCACTGATTGTTTTGCACAAAATGCATGTGGCTTCCTGCAAGAGGGTCACGCGCACACACGCAAAAGCAGCCTTTAGGGTGGTGGCGCAAATTCGTGTGCCTCAATGACATCGCTTCCCCAGGAGCCTACGCCCTGTGTTTGTCCCCTTAGAGGGTGGTGGCAAAATTCGTGTCCCTCAATGATATCGCTGCCGCAGGACCCTACGCCCTGTGTTTGGCCCCTTGAAGGATCTGCGCATTCTGCTCGAGCAACGGATGTCTGAGCTTGTGGCCAAAGACGCCGCGCAGGTGCGTTTTTGTTTGATGGAATTGCGTACCTTGCTCGAGCAGCATACGTCTGAGCTTGTGGCCAAAGACGCTGCATAGGTGCAGCCTTCAGCTTTTGCTGCTTGAACCATTGCACAAACACACACACACACTCGCACACACACACGTACACACACATGCACATACATGCACACACACACATACACGAGCACACACGCACGCATAGACGCACACGCATACAAGCACACGCATACACGCAATACACCCATACACTTTTGCACTCAGGTGCGCAACCTGCGCATTGAGGCCAACAAGGTCACCAGTGGTGAGCGACCTGCCGTGCCCCTCACGAGCCTTGTCCCTGAGGACGGCTTCCGAATGGACGCCATCAAGTCAGACTTCAAGTCTCGCTTTGGCTACGACCTGGACAACCGACGACTAGGTGTGTGTGTGCGTGTGTGTATATGGGTGTGGGTATGGGTGTGGGTGTGGGTGTGGGTGTGGGTGTGCTTTTTTGTTTGAAAGCGTGTGTGCGCGTGTGTGCATGTGTGCATGTATGTGCATGTTCTTTACACACAGCAACCATATCCTTAGTGTTAAGCTATCTGGAATGTGCTTCGTGTTGTTGCTGTGTGTAAGTTTTTTTTTGCTTTCCCCCCCCACATACACCACACATAGGGGGCAAGTGGTTGCTTTCACAGGGCTGCACAGAACCAATTGTTTTTACTCCACACACACACACACGCACATACACAAGGCATTAGCCCTCCTGCCGCAAGTGGAGGCGAGCCACATAGTATGGGATAATACACATGCAACCTACTACTGTCTCATTCACTCACCCCACATGCACACACGTACACACGTACACATACACACAACCTGCTGCCTCATTCACTCACCCCACATGCACACACGTACACACATACACACAACCTGTTGCCTCATTCACTCACCCCACATGCACACACATACACGCTCAATAATACACAACCTTCTGCCTTACGCACTCAAATTTACCAACACACACACTATTTACACGCACACACAGGTTTTGAGTCTTTCCGTCTCTTAGTAGAGGCCAACGAGGATCTCGTGATTGCCCGTAACCTGGGTTCTACGTACATGCTGCTGCCAGCCCCCCTCATGCGTCTACGCGTGCTGTTGGCTGCTCGCTTGCCCCCAGGCAGCCCAGCCCTGCAGGTGTGTGTTTGTGTGTTTGTGTGTGTGTGTGTGTGTGCGTGCGCACTGCATCAATCATAGGATTAATGTTAGTTATGAGGCTGCTTAGACGTGCCACCACACGCATGTGGGTCTAGGAACCATAATTAAAACCTTTAATCACGCCAACACACACAAGCACGTGCACAACACAAGGCCTAAAAAGCATGTGACCTTAATACTCTTTCCTGACTTCTTTGAACACGTAGGCCTTTTGTGGCTTGAAAACTGAGGCGTTTTCCTTTAGGTGACGCCGCCTATTCACCTCTAGGATGTCTCTACCTTCAGATCTCCTTGTACGCACCTTCAGATCTTCTTGTTCGGCTGCAGACGTATGACACATTCCTGTCAGAAACACCTCTCATGCTTCCGTAATTGGCCTGTGCCTCGTGCCTTGTCTGCCCTTCAGACCCCTTTTACAAGCCAAACAATTCTACAACAACTATCTGAGTTTCCTTTCTTGGACAGTCTCTTCTGGGTGCCCATTTCAACAAACACAAATTGACATGAATAAATCCATCAACAGTTATAAGCACGTTTTTCCTCTCATTCCCAGATCGCCTCCTTAAGCGGTCTCTGCCGTACCTCTTTTGAAGGTTCAAGTTAATATCAACATATCTGACAACGAGCATGTCTCCCCCCTCCCCTTCTCAGATCGCCTCCTTGGATGGTCTCTGTCGTAGCTTTTTTGAAGGTCTCAATCTCACATGAACAACAAATATGACGACACTAAGCATAATTTCCCCCTCCCATTCTTAGATCGCCTCCCTGGACGGTCTCTGTCGTAGCTTTTTGGAAGGTTCCAATCTCAGATGATTCATGTGACATAAACACTTGTGTCAACACTAAGCATATCTCCCCCCTCCCCTTCTCAGATTGCCTCCCTGGACGGTCTCTACCGTGCCTCTTGGGGCTCCCACTTTGACAAGCTGGACTCAGGCTACCGCAGCACCCTGCACGCACTCCAGGTACGTGCTGATGGCATTATGGTGGAAGCACCATACAAGCATGCATCTGCTGTAATACACTTGTAATAAATAAGCAGCACTTGCGTGTTTCATATTGACCTATAATTCGTTCCAAAAATGCCTTTAATTTTGGTGGTCCTCTTATCTGCGGGATTTGAGAGTTTGTTCTGTGAGCGGCGGCGCTTTTTGGTCAGTGAGTGCTTAGAAGTTCACTTATTAATTCATGTATTAAATGTAAAGCCAAGGGTGTGTGGTACTTCTGGCATGCACAACACAAGGGAGGGTGCGTGGCATGTCTGACCCCTGGTCGGAGAACACAGCCCAGAAAAGAGAAGGATGTGGTTGTGGTTGTGGTGTGTGTGTGTGTGTGTGTGTGTGTGTGTGTGTGAGTGAGTGAGTGAGTGAGTGAGTGAGAGAGAAGTGTGCTGTCCAAGGGGGTGCAGACAAACGCCTTCATGAGCATTAAGTTGCACCTGTGCAAGACCATGATTGATTGCTGCGGCGTGCCAGTTCAGCAAGTCCTTTGCCAATGAGTGGTAGCACCTCATAGATGCTGTTGTCATTAGCTTGACACACACACACTCACCTAAACACACACACACACACACACCAAGGCCCATGTGGTGCTGCATCGGTTAATGTATTTGCAGGTACCTGCTCCGTGAACAAAGCACGGCATGTGCCCTATATAGCTGTGCTGCTGATATCGGGATTGCCTGTCAAAACAAAAGCCGCGCGCTGTTGCTGTGCTGCATTGTACTGCAGGGTGTGGCGGACATTTGCTCTGTGAATGAAGCCAAGCGTGTGCTTGTGGCAGCACGCCCGGGCTCAGAGTCTGCTGGACTGACTAAGGTGAGGTTGCACACGCACATGCACACAGACACAGACACACACAAATACAGAGACACATACGTACGCATGTACATAAATCCAGAGGCACTGACACAAATACACACGCACGCATGTTCACCAACCCAGATACATTAGCACACACACAAATACACACGCACGCATGTTCACAAACCCAGGTACAATAGCACACACACGCGTACGTATGTACACAAACACAAGGCTTTTTCACAGCGTATGAGTTATGCACACATGCAAATCACACGCATGTTATGTACACGCATGTACACGCATAAGGCGCACCCGCAATGTTTTAAGCACACACACACACACACACATTGCGCTCACACGTGCATGTCCCACACTTGCACACACACTCGCACAATTTAACTATGCCCACGACATGTGAGTGATGCACACATACACGAACGATACAGGTATGCCCACAACGTGTGAGTGGTGCACACATACACACAACAAATGCACAACACATTGACACACATGTTCGTCCATGCAGCTGCGCCAGCGCTCTGCAGCCTCCCTGCTGCAGCACCAAAGCCACCACTATGCACGTGAGCAGCATGGAGACAGGCGTGAGGATGCACGAGGAGGTGGGTGTGTTTGCTGCTGTTTTTGGCAGTGTAATTGTTCTTGGCATATATTAAAGGTTGGCCAGAACGGTATATGTACACGGTATATGACCGTATATTTGGTGATTTCCCTGCCAAAAATACTGTAAATACACCGTATATATGATCTTGGCCACCCTCATACATATTTTGTGATCCAAGGCATTCCTCATGGCTGTTGCTTTGACTCTATCAAGAAAAGGGAGGCAGGCCTGATGTCAGCAGTTCGGAACATAAGAGATCGTGAATGAAGTGTGTGTTTTGCTAATAGCTTTGTTCGGTGTGCATGTTGCCCTTTATCCCCCCCAATGTGTAAATGGCACCATACTGCAAACCTTAAATGTCCTGGGTTTTTAGGTACGGGTGAGAGTCTGCTTTTTCCTATCCAGTAACATGGACTGCAAATACATAAACACATACATACCATGCGTGCACACACACGCACACAAACACACATAAGCGCACCTACGCACGCACATGCGGGCACGCGCGCGCGCACACACACACACACACGCACACACACACACACATACACACACACATACACACACATACACACAGGGGATCGGCACGACAGGCAGGGGGGCCAATTCAGAGCGCCCATTGACTTTCCGGCAGGTACGAGCGCAGCCATGATGCAGTACCAATCAGTGGTTACCGTTATTCAGGCCAAATACATATCATCATTCAGGCCAAGTATAATGGCTACACCAGTATCCTGGATTAATGACCGTCCCCATTCCTCCCTTGAAAGTAACAGCACACATGCACACACCTGTAAGCAAAGCGTACTGCAGAATACTACGGCTGTTATTATTAGCTCTTCCTCGGTTACAGCCTCGATGTGCGCCTGCTTTTGACTGGTCCTTTGTACGGCACCATTTCCTTTAGGCCCTGTGACATCTAGCTAGCAGGCTTTAACAGGATGGCCACCCCGACGCAGACCTAGCTGTGTTGATGCTCGGATTTAGTTGTGCTTACTTTATACATAGGGTGGGTTAGAACCATACATTTATACATATATACAGTGTACATACAGTATGTTTTGCAGGAAAATCACCATATATACGGTCATATACGGTGTGTATATACGGTTCTGGCCAACCCTATTAATACACCTTTGCCCAACCTCTGTGTAACACCATCACTTTGTAGGCCCCATGGCGCCCAGCAGGGGCTCCTCCAGGACCGCCCCCCTTCAGGCTCCTGCACGGGGAGCGGGCTACGCTCCCCTGCCTATTCCCCCTACCCAGCAGCCACAGCAGGCACAGGTGTGTGTGTGTGTGTGCGTGCCATATCATGCAAAGCTGCCCCTGCTCTCCCTCCCCCCGCCCAACAGCAGCCACAGGTGCGTGTGTCAATGTGTGTTTTTGTATGTCAGTATGTGTGTGTGAGTGTGTGTGTTAACATGTGTGTGTGTCAAAGCATGCTATGCTAAGCCGCCCCTGCTTCCCTTCTTATTTCAAGCCTTTTGCGAACTCGTCTACTTTTTTTGGCACACATGCGTTACCAGCATTCCCCCGTGTGCACACAATTTTTAACACGTGTTGCCAACACTCCCCCGTGTGCGCACACGCTTTGTAACACATCTGTTGCCAACATTCCCCTGTGTGCACATATCTTGTTTGTGTGCCACACTTTGTTTGTGCAGCAAATCAATCCGCGCGCAAAGGGTAACGCCCTCCCCCCCCACCCCTGTGCTTCAAGCCGCCAAGTCCAGCCCTCGCCTCAGCCCCAGCAGCTGCCGAACCCCCCACAGCAACAGGTGTGTGTGTGCGCCTACGTTTTCGTTTGGCATCAAGATTGCAATCTGCTCCTGATATCCTGTGTGTGTGTGTGTGTGTGTGTGGTGTGTGTGTGTGGTGTGTGCAGCCCGATTAACTTGCACCGACGCACACAGCTCGCCCTCTCCCTCTGTTTCAATCATCGTGTCCTACACAAATAGGCTCAACCAGTGTGAACAATGCACGTGTGCTGCAACGGCAATCCTGCTTGCGCTATCAACCAGCTTCACACTCCCCAGAAAGAAGGTTGCGTATGCACAAATTTACGCGGCCTTTATGAACAGGCTGCGGTTATCACTCCATACAAGTGAATCCATCCCCACTCATCTGTTGTGTACTAAGAGCACAAATTGCCGCCCAAATTTGGGTACCTTGCACCATCTGCCACTAAATCAGTACAAAATGAATTGTTGCCTTAGGACGTTTGTTGCCTCCTGTTTGGCTGCCTGGTCCTTTGCCTGTTGTACACACAAACATTTACACACACATACGCACACATACACACACATACACACACGTATACACGCACGCACACACACAGCAGCAGCAGCTGCCAGGGGGGGGCCTGGAGGCAATCTTTGCTGCCATGGGTGCAGGTAATTGAGAGCGGGCGAATGTATGTGTGTGTCCGCGCGTGTGTCCGTGTGTGTGTGCGCACGTATACGAGTGCCAGTGCTTTTTTTAAAGATTTTGGAAACCTTGATTTCATGTCACCCCCCAATCTGGCAGTTTGAAAATTCGGTTTTCATGTCATCTTTATAATTTTACCCAAGCCCGCCTGCGTCCTTCTGGCATGTGGTGTATGTAACGGGTGAGGATGTGTTTGACATCCAATCGTCTGTAGAATGTGCAACGTTTGGGTTGCAGTTAGGAATAATCTAAATTGTTTATTCTAGCCGCTCTGTGATGCTGTTGCTTGCTATTCCGAAATCTTGATCAGCCGTTTCAGGTTGTTCACAGACGCGTCCTTCACAGACGGCTTTTCACACCAAAACTCAGACCCCCCACCACTACGAGCATACTGCCACACCTCCTCCTCCTCACAAGAAGTAGACCAAAATGGAGTACCCGTGTTTCAGGTTATATACGTGCTTGCACATAGACACATCAAACAAGGAAAAGACCAACGTGTCAGTTCCTGGTCAAATGGAAAGGCTATGGCCGTGAATGCAATCAGTTGGAATCTATCTCCAACATCAAAACCGCGACGCGACGCTCAGACCTTAATGGGACAGAATAAGACAAGTCCCTCAGCCAGACCCAAGAAAGACCTCAGACAGACAGACGCAACCCTCAAAGACCAGACCATAAAAGTAAACAGGTACAGACCAGTGTGAGGCCTGGACCAGACATTAATCGCAAAAGTAAAGACTCTAAAAATTCAGACCTTTGGTTGTGCCAGGACGTCCACAGCTAAGCAGGGGGGAAAGAAACAGCAACTTTCCTTTCCCTCAGATCACTTAACAGACTTCCAAACACTGAGCCTGAAAGTTGTCTGTGGGCCCATGGGCCCCTGGCAGTGGCTTTTCGTTGGGGATGTGTCGCTCATTTTTGCCATAATTAGTTCAATTTGCAGAATATTAAGAATTGTTTGGAAGTTGGAGGCTTGTGAGGGCCACCAAAGGCCTCTAAAAGCTTGGCCTCAGGCCGTCTTCAGGCAAAGCATCAGCCACACACACACACACACACACACACACACACACACACACACACACACACTGCAGGAGGAGGCGCACGTGGCATTGACCCAGTGCTTCTCAGCATGATAGCTGATGCGGCCTCCATGGCAGGCGTGCTGAATATTCCAGGTGCGACGCTTCCCCATCTTCATCCGCCAAGTACCTATTTGTGGCTCCTGCTTTTTGTCAAGATCAACCTTGAGAAGCGAGCAACCTTGGGTTGCTTCTTCCCTTGCACTCTGTCTGTCGCTTGAGTGTGGCGTGTGGCGTGACTTGTTCGTTCAAGGCTTTGCTTTAGCATAGTGTCACACAATAATGGTTTGAGGAAATCAGAACGTGACTTGATGTGTCCCATGCTTGGTCATGCACAAGGCTGTTTGACAATTGCAATCTTACCTCCCGGTGCTGTTTCTTTCATTATGTCTGTCGTTCCTGTATTACTGCGTAGTGCATACTCTCCTGTACGTGACGACATGATGCTGACAGTGCAGCCTACACAAAGACATAAAATGTAATACACAAACGCACGTGCACATGTGCACATTGCATGGATGCTGTTAAAAGGTGGCAGCCTTGCAGCTGCCAGGGCATCTGCTAGAATATTGTTGCCCACCTTCAGATTCTTCTTCTACCTCAGTATATTTTGATTGGCTACATCACAGCACATATTTGCACACATTACACACACTCCCACGCAGTTCCACACATTGTCCGTCTTTTCTATCAACGTGTCCGCAGCCTTTCCCTCTTTTAGCAGAGCTGCAACAGGGCAGCACGCACGCACGCATTCTCACTTCTCATTGTTCTTGCTTGCAGGAAGCGGACCCCCTACTGGCCCCCCCGGCTTTGGCCAGTCTTTGCATGGCCTGGGGGGAGGTTTCAACGCAGGTGCCACTGCGAGCAACCCCCTGGCCCTCATGCTGTCAGGTAGCTGCAAGCGTTCTTAGAGGCTGCTCCATTGCTTATATGACAACAATGCATGCACAGGCACATGTGCTGTCAGATCCGCTCACTGTCACAGCAAAGTGCAAGCTCAGCACATGAACTAAGGATGATAACTCACAGCTGCAGTAAAGAGCACGCACAAGCTGTCAAAAAGCAAGCTCCAACTCAGAGCACACACAGGGGGTGGTACCCACACGCATCGTCCGCACCCCCCCACACCCCAGGAGTGTAGGACATAGGTGCCACCCCACAGCAAAGCCCATCTCTCACTTTGCCCTTGGCGCTGCAACCACAGCCGGCCCACGGGTCATTCCGACCTGGCACAATGAATGCGCGCACGTTGTGCATGTGTTGCCTTGTGCTCATGCACTGCCCAGACTGTAGCCCCTTTTCTTGAGCTGCATACAGAACTCATCACATGAGGCACGCCATGCTGCACGTACACACACGCACACACACACACACACACACACGTACAAAGGCACACATACTCCTTTCATGAGGCACGCACACAAGCACACAGAACTCCTCGCATGAGGCACGCCACGCTGCACGTACACACATACATACACACTAAGACACACACAATATGCACATACAGAACTCGAAGCGAAGCAGCAGCGCCATTGCTAGCATTTGCGCCTAATTGGAAGCACACACACAAGACTGCACACACACACACATTTGCACGCGTGCAGACCTCTTGGCACAGCAGCAGCGCCAGGCAGCACAGCCCGTGCAGCCCCTCTCAAGCCAAAGCCTCATCCTGCAGCAGCTGCAGCAGAGCCTGGGCCTTGCTGGCCTTGCTGGGCTGGGACAGGTAGGTCTCAGGGCCCTGTGTTTTTAACCCGAGGCAGGCAATACGACAGGCTAAGCGCACAGTCATGGTCAGGGTCAGAGTATGCATGCGTGGTCAGGGTCAGAGTATGCATGCATGGTCACAGTTAGAGTGTACAGACCCAACTTCTTGGGACAGGTAGGTCGCAAGGTCATATGTGCGATTCCTGACAGCAGGCGTTGTGATTATTTATTGTTAGTTAGGAAGGAAACTATGCAGTCACAAACTGCACGGTTAACCACTGGTGTCGGATACGGCGGGGGGAGGCTGGAATATACGGCGTATATACCGTACCGTAAAATACGTATAATTATACGAATACGGATCTGGCCAACCCTATAAACCAGGCAAACAGCCTGGATGCCTGGCTCAGGACAGGGTTTGCATCGTACACAGTGAAATTTTGCGTGGTCTCAAACCGCAGTTATGAGTCGATCACCATGACTGTGCATGGCCTGGGTCATGGAGGAGGCTGGAAATGTAACGCAACCCGCCAGAAAATATTTTGACCAGCCGTGCTGTTGCCAGCTAGACGTGTTTTGACCACGTGCTGCTGCCAGCTAGTCAACCTTACTCACGTGCTGTTGCCAGCTAGATAATTTTGACCAGCCGTGCTCTTGCCAGCTAGACGTGTTTTGACCACGTGCTGCTGCCAGCTAGACAACTTAACTCACGTGCTGTTGCCAGCTAGAGAATCTACCCACGTGCTGTTGCCAGCTAGAGAACCTACCTACGTGCTGTTGCCAGCTAGAGAACCTACCTACGTGCTGTTGCCAGCTAGACGTGTTTTGACCACGTGCTGTTGCCAGCTAGAGAATCTACCCACGTGCAATTGCCAGCTAGAGAACTTACCTACGTGCTGTTGCCAGCTTGACATGTTTTGACAACGTTCTGTTCCCAGCTAGAGAATTTTGACCACGTGATGTTGCCAGCTAGAGGATTTTTAGACCTTATGTAGTAACCAGCCAGGCAACTTTTTACTCACGTTAATTGCATGATAAACATTTCTTAAAAGCCTTTCAAGCCCCTGTGTGTGCGTATCCATGCGTATGTCAAAGAGCGCCAGTGCAAATACACAAATACACGGATTGGGGCGTACATGGTGCACGTAGCACACGCCACACAAGCAAGCAGGCGCCTCACGTAGCGCACACAAGTACATACTCACACGTATCACTTCCACACAACCACTGTCCTTCATAGACTGAAGTCACGGAGGCACACGCGCGCACACACAGACACACACATTTGAGACAGTATGGCATGACACACAGACACACACTCACAGAGGCATACACAGACGTGCACATACACACTCACACACACTGCAGCAGCAGCAAGCCCCCATGCCCACTGGTCCCCCTGCCTTAGCATTGCCCCCCTCTGCCAGCTATGGGTACCCTGGTGAGTGCGTGTGTGAGATGAACCATTGTGGTTGCCTGGTGTGTGCGTGCGTGCCTACCACCCTGGTGAGTGCCTATGTGTGCATGCATGCCTGGTGAGTGCGTGCGTAAGGTGAACTAGTGTAGGTGCCCTTGATGAATCAGTGTCTGATGAGATGACCAGTGAGGGCACCCTGGTGATTGCCGAGTTTGTGTATGGGTGTGCGTGTGTGTCGATGTGGTGCGTTTGCGTGTGCGCGTGTGTATGTGCGTGCGTGTGTGTGTTTTTGTGTGTGTGTTTGTGTATGTGTGTGTGTGTGTGTGTGTGTGCGTTAAGCCTATCAATGTGGACATTACATGGCACGACAGGTGCTACCAATGTGAGGGAAATGTAAGAACGACCACATGTGGTTGTGAGCAAAGTCTTACTTGTTTAATCGTGTATACATGCCCCTGAATGCAGCTTGTCTGGATGACGTGGTGTTCCTTTTGTGCTCTCCTCTTTGTTCCACACCCACCCACCCACCCCCCCCCCCCCCCACACACACACAGCGTGTGGCTATGGTCTCATGCCCATGCCCATGCACTCTCTTTGTACCACACTCAGCATGTGGCTATGGTCTGCATTTAACCTTTGTTTTTTCTTCCTCCCCCGCTCATGGCCTGCCTGTCATTTCGGGTTTCTGATACACTTACCATGCATCCACGCAGCAGCCGTACCTATAATTGCTTTCCACCCTTGCCCTTGCCCCTCTCCACTCACAACACGCCTGGTTCTTTCATGCCCACCTTGCCTATTCACTTTTAGACAGACACGCAGCAGCCAACAGGTGCAGCTTGCCCGCCAAATTATCGCTCCCTATCCCCCCCCTCCCCCCCCAAACACACACATTGCCTCAGAACCCCATTATCACACGCTTGTTAGTTCACGCTAACCTCACATCCTCGCTGCCTTCACGCCAACCTCTTCACTCCCTTTTCTCATACACACAGCTGCCAGCAGCTACGGCTTCCCAGCCGCCTCTGCCCCTCCCCCCCAGCCCCAATACACCCATCAGCCCCTACCCCTGCATCAGTACCCTGGTAGCGCTGCCCCCTCTATGCCCTCAGGCCCCCCAGGACTAGCAGCACCAGCAGCTCCCTCTCCCTACATGCCTGCCCCTGCCCCTGGGCTGAACCCGCACTCCATTCCAGGTAATTTTTGTCTAAACCAACTGCCTGATTGAGAAAGTATGTGTTTTGGTACCGGCACCTGGGAAGGATCCTGTACTCCATTCCAGGTGACTTCTCTCTTCACAGACAGCCTTAAGAAGGGTGTGTGTGCACGTGCGTCAGCCTTAAGAGGTGTGTGTGTTGTGTGGGTATGTGTGTGTCGTTTGGCATAGTACACCCCTCTACATGCATGGATTGATGATTGTCCAAGGTGTGTGTAACACATGTGTGTTAGTATGTGTGTGTGCAACAGACGTGTACAGGGTGCAGAGTGGTCGTACTACATTTGTGCACCGTATGTGAGTGCTGTTTTTGTGGGAAATGCTCGTGGGACATTCGTAGACTTTGTTTGTGTACACAGCACACATTTGTACACACCACATATTTGTACGCATCACATATTTGTACGCATCACATATTTGTACGCAACACATATTTGTACGCAACACATATTTGTACACATCACATATTTGTACACAACACATATTTGTGCACATAACATATTTGTACACGACACATATGTGTGCACAACACACATTTGTACACAACACATGTTTGTGTGACCTCACTGCAGGTAGTGCTCCCACCCCACCAGCAGTGGGGGCCTTCGGTGCCCTACCCCCTGCTGCCCTTCCACAGCAGAGTCTGTTAGGCGGCGGTATGTCTGCACCTCCCCCCACAGGTGCACGTGTGTGTATGTGTGAGCAAGTGTGTGCGTAGGTATGTATGCATGTATGTGTATGTGTGAGCAAGTGTGTGCGGAGGTGTGTATTCATGTGTGCGTGCGTTTGTGTGAGCGTGTGTGTGTGTGTGTTTGTGTGTGTGTGTATGTGCGTCCTCTTGCTCGACCCTTACCGGCACTGCTGTGGAAGAGGGGCTGCATCTGGGTGCAGCCCCTCCAAGTCACCCTGGTGGTCGTCACCCTGATGCTGCTCGGGACATCTTTCACACTCTTATCGCAAGCACACCGCCTCACCCGCAGTGACGTCACACAGGCGCATGTGTGACGTCATGTGTTTATCATCGTGGCTTTTGCAGCAGAGGGGCTGCATCTCTACATCCACCCTTTTATGGGTGTGACAGCATGCATTTGTGTGTGTATGTGTGTGTGACTGCATGCATGTGTGTGTGTGTGCTTGTGTGTGTGTGTATGTGTGTGTGTGTGTGTGTGTGTGTGTGTGTGTGTGTGCGTGCGTGTGCGTGCGTGTGACAGCATGCACGTGTGTGTGTATGTGTTTGACAACATGCATATATGTGTAAATCTGTGTGTGCCTGTAATAGCAATTCATGAAAGTGTGCACCGTATTTCAGACTTGTCCCACGTCTATCGCTCTTGCTTTGTGTCGTGCAGCATTTTTTTACATTTTGTAGTTCTGAAATTTGAATTGCTTTTGGGAGAGCTCATATTGGGTCAACACTTTTACATGGCACTCCCTCTAATTTGTGTGATCTGCTGGTCAAAAATTGCTTGCCTCAACTAACCATGTTGTCCGATTTTCTCCACTCCCTACGTAATCATTCTGCTGTCAATTCACACACACACACACACACACACACACGCACACACACACAAACACCCTCGGTCTGCTTTTCGCACTTGCAGGCGGGCTGCCTCTCCCCCCACAGCAACTGCACCACCAACACGTCCATCACCGGGGGGAGGGATTTTTCAACATCCCACCCCACCCATCTGTGTCGCGCGGTGCAGGAGCAGTAGGTATGTACCCCGCTGTAGCTCGTATATACACACACACGCACACAGATACACACACACACGCGTGCTCACACACTCATACACGCACGTACACACGCACAGGTGTACACATGCGTGTTTTGTTTTCACGTGCAATGCAGTATAAGCCAGCAGCTTCGTCTGCTGGCTTGATCTAGTGTGGTGCACTGCCAGACTTACACACACACACACACACACACACGTACACACGCACACACACACACACACCCCACACGCACCAGGATCCCACCACACGCCCACGCACCAGCAGCAGATGATTGGCAGGGGGCCAGGCACACCCAACACCTCTGGCCCCCCCCTCACGAACCCCGTGGGCTCACCAAACCCAACAGCATCTCAAAAGGCAGCAGCAGCAGGCCCCCACATCACAGGCCTCGGGGCGCCTCTTCCTGCACCTGCCTCCCAGCAGGCACAAGGTGGCGGTGGTGGTGGTGGTGGTGGTGGTGGTAGTGGCGGGGGCCTTCTGCAGCAGTACAAAGCGCAGCAGCAGCAGGTGCAGCAGCAGCAGCAGGCTGGGGGGGCACTCGACGACAGGGCGCACCCCAAGGCCACTCCCCCTCACCTCTTCCCCTCTCCCTCTCCCGCGCGGCCGGAGCAGGCCGCAGCGGACGCGCGCCAGCAACAGCTGCATCAGGCGCCGGCGGCACAGAAAGCCGCCGCAGCAGCGGCCGCCACGTCTAAGCAGCCTTCTGCCGGCCCAGGTACGTTATGTGGTGTGTGTGTTTGTGTGTGTGTGTTTGTGTGTGTGTTGCAACGTGCAACTGTACGCTTTGTCCACTGCCTAAGTTCAGTGTGTTAAATCCTGGCTGTGGGCTAGGTTTGCTTCTTGGGGGTACAAACACCCCGAGGGGGGTAAACCCGATGATCCGGTGCTGCCTGTAGGTTGCTCACTAGGTTGTGAATAGGAGCAGCCACAACAGAGGCATGCACACAAAACCGCCTCCGCTGCTGCTGCTGCTGCTGCTGCTGCTGCTACATTAAAGTGAGCGGATTCTTGGTGTGGAAATGGGGCAGGCTCGTTGTTTGTGGACAAAAATTGGTGACCGATACTTTTCCAAAGTAGTCTGTACCACAATGTCATAGAAGGGCTGCTTCTGGTGCAGGAGGTGTGGGGGGAGGGGCTTGAAACTTGGTAACAAAATGCGTGCGGTCTGACTGAAGCTTAGATCCACATCCTTGCGGTGTCAATTGTTTATATCTTGGTGCTTCCACAAGATATTTTGGGATCATTCGTTCACACAGTGCTCAACCAAATTCGATTTACATAACAGTCATTGCACTGCATCACACATTTATTCACACGAAAGCCTTTGGCATTGCTGTGCTTGCCTGTACACACACACACACACACACACACACACACACGCGCACACATACACATCACACACACACGTACACATCACACACACACGTACACATCACACACACACATGTACACACACACACACACATATGCACACAGGATCGAGCTCAGCAAAGCAGTACGAGCATTTCATGGCGCAGCAGGCACAGCAGGTACAGCGTGTGCAGCAGCAGGCAGCGGCAGGCAAGCACCCTCAACCCACTCCTGGCACTCCACCTACTCAGGCAAATTACCACTACTCACAGGTACTATTGTGCAGGGTGGGGGTGGAAATGTGCATGTGTGTGTGAGGGCGTGTGTTTGTTTGGGGAGGGAAACGTGTGGGCGTGTGTGTGTGTGTGTGTGTGTATGTGTATGTGTATGTGCATGTCCATGCATGTATGTTTTTAAGTGCACGTGTGTGTCCTGGTGCTGGTGTGAGGGCAGGATTTGATGTGGGTGGGAATGTGGGTATGGGTATGGGTGGGTGTAGGTTATGAAGTGCATGCTTGCATGCATGTGTGTGTATGCGCTGCATGTACTTTGTGCTAATAGTGCCCATCCGCACATATGCAATTTATGCGTGCTACTCATGTCCATTTCTTCCTTGCAATCACCGTGCTACACACACACACACACACACACACACATACACACACCACACGCACATGCACATGCACACGCACACACGCACACACACGCATACACACACACAAACACGTGCACTTGCACACACACACACACATACGCACTTGCACAAACACACCCCTGGCAATGCAGGCCCCACAAGCTTCAAATGCAGGCCCCTCTGCTGCCTCGCAACCCTCCCAAGCTGCAGCTGCCAGTGCTGCAGGTGTGATCAGTTTGTGCATGCTTAGGTACATGTGTTTGCACGTACACACGTGTGTGTGTGTGTGTGTGTGTGTGTGTGTGTAGCATGCGCTTAGTTGTTTTGCGCTCAAGTGTTTGCGTGGGTGTCTATGCTTGTGCGCATCTGCACGTAGTGTTTGCGTACCCATGTGTGCTGCGTGCTTAACGTGTGGGCGGGCTTTTAGCGCCGCAGCAAGTCCAGCCTCGACCCTTACCACAGACCTTACCACAGACACTGCAGTTCAGCATCAGCAAGGACGTGTTGCACTTCTTCCATGTTTTCACTGTCTTGAGCGGCGCCTACCCCTACACCACCTCAACGCGTTCAGCAGCAGCCTTCCCCCCCACCATCATCAGTACACCCCAACACAAAGTACTTTTCAACTTCGCCTTTTTCTGCCTGTGCCTTTTTCTGCCTATCCATGCCTGTTTCTGCCTATCTATGCCTCTTTCCTGCCTACCCCCTCCTCTGCACCTGCAGGGCAGCCCACCCCGTCCCCTGCACAAGCCGCACAGCAGCAGTCCATGCAACCCTCGCAGAACATCTCCGTGGCGCAGGCCTCCGCCACAGCCTACCACTACCAATCCCAGGTAGGTGTGTCATTACACAGACCCTCAGAGCATGTCTGGGGTGTGTGCCTAGCAAGGGTGGGTGTGTGTGTGTGACCCCACGCTACGCCTGTGTTTGTGCACATGCGCGTGGTTGCGCTCAGGCGGGTTTGTGTACCAAGAGTGTACACTGTTTGTGCACACGCGCGTGCTAGTGTACAGGCAAGTTTGTTAATGCACACAGGCAGGTTTGTGCACCAGGCTCTTACAGAGGTAAACAGGACTCGCACCCGGGCTCAGGTGTTAAGTGTTGAAGACCATCAGTCACGTGTCGACGTGTTTGGCATGACGTGTGGTGTTTCCAAAATGCTTTGTTCAGATGTTTTTGCACAGACTGATTGCGGCACAGACTGGCGCCGGCATGGCGCACAGGCGTGCACGCACGCGCACATGCATGCACGCACACTCGCACGCACACACACATACGCACTCACATACACACACATACACGCACACACACAAACGCACTCTTACTCAGAGCATGAAGAACAGGCGCA
>Ga0307947_1000166_pt1:35000-40363 | contig 40363 bp, 50 predicted proteins | sample OrgLakmetagen232_FD_201840 | JGI IMG/M metagenome (GOLD analysis project Ga0307947, IMG submission 201840) | Saline water microbial communities from Organic Lake, Antarctica - #232 | ecosystem: Environmental > Aquatic > Non-marine Saline and Alkaline > Saline | place: Antarctica...
TGGAGCCAACCCAGGCATGATGATGCAGTACGGCGCCTCCCAACAGCCATCGTCGTACCCCATCCCTGGCCAGGTAAGGGGTGATGCGTGCTGCTGGTTGTTGCGCGTCATCCGTACTGGTAATGAGGACAAATTAGTTTACAACGATGCACGGTGTGTATGTTTTAAGTGTGTGTGTAAGAGAGAGAGAGAGGGGGAGAGAGAGAGAGAGAGAGAGAGAGAGAGAGTGTGTGTGTGTGTGTGTGTGATCTGGAGTGATAACCTAGGGTACTGCAGGCTGTTGCACGCCATCTGTACGGGTGATGGTGACACATTGGTCTGTAACGATGCACGGTGTGTGTGTGATGTGGATTGATTAGAGATGTGGGGCTGGTTTACAGAGTGTACAGATGAATAAAAGCACTGCAGGCTACTCACCTATGCAGCCGCCCACGATGATGAAGAAGGCTTGTAAAAGGTGAAAGATACAACCATGAGGTTGGTATAGTTTTTTGGGGCTGTTTAAAGTTCAGACGCTCCTGGAAAATTTGCAAATAACTACTCGTCATTAGTGTAAAAAGGATCAATGACTGTCACACGCCCTAGCTGCAGCGTACTGATGACTGCCGCAGCTTTGTGTGCGCATTAATCTAAGTAGCGCTTTGAGTTAAATTACGTACCTGACGTTTGCTGCCCAACCTGAGCCAACGGCATGAGGCATCCTAATAAATGAGGACAAAAGAAGGAGGGCTTATTTGCATCTTGATCAGATTCAGCTGCACCGGTCACTCTGGTCACTCACACCCATTCCTTTCAAGCCAGCAGAATGTGACTATGATCTGCAACACCATCTGTGTTACAGATGCAACAGTCTGGCTGAAGGTCCCCCCATGAACATCTAAAATCAATGAAATGATATCTCGTACCACCCACCCATCAAGTCTTTGTACTAAGGTGCATCACCACCAACACCACCAACACAAGTGTCTGTATGGGTGTGGGTGCAAGTGTGATGATGTATGTTCCCGAAGATAGATCAACACACTTGCACCCATACAGAGTGTTGAATTTTTGTATGAGTTGGGTTGGCCATAACTGTATATATGTGGTGTATATACGTTATTTTTGGCAGGGAAATGACCGGATGTACGGTCAAATACGGTGCACACAAACTGTCCTGGCCAACCCGAGATGTATGTACACGTGTTGAACTTTGTGTATAAGCGTTTGCTCATGTAGCAAACGCTTAGCCTTCCTGGCTGCTATGGAGTCTAGGCTGACCTGTGGACTCCACGAAGCCTAGGCTGACCTGTGGACTCTATGGAGTCTAGGCCATGGAGTCTAGGCTGACCTGTGGACTCCATGGAGTCTAGGCCATGGAGTCTAGACTGACCTGTGGACTCCATGGAGCCTGGGCCATAGAGTCTAGGCTGACCTGTGGACACTTAAGGGAAATACAAGAGCTCACAGGCCGCAGGGGGTGCATTTCAGACGTAATTCACATCATCAATACTTCCTGTGTGGCTGCATGTGTGTGTGTGTGTATGTGTGTGTGTGTGTGTGTGTGTGTGTGTGTGTGTGTGTGTGTGTGTGTGGAATTGTATGTGCAGCTGCCAGCAGCTCAGCAGCCCATGCATAAGTGGATTGAGTAGCATGCTTCACTTACAGTAATTGTGTGTACGTGTGTCATTGTATGTGCAGCCGCCAGCAGCCCAGCAGCCAGCCCAGCCGCCGGCATACATGCCGCACCAAGCTGCCAACCCGTACGCAGCCTGGTACGGAGCTCCTCAGTGAAAGAGCAGCTGCCAGCCATAGGCAGGCTGGAAGAGAGCCCGCAGTGAAAGTGCACACACACACATACACATGCACACACCACAGCTGAGGCATCTAGCAGAGAGCCCAGGCAAACCGCTCGTCCTGCACGCCCCTTTCCTTGTTATGCGGTTTATACGCAGCAGCAGCAGCAGCAGCAGAAATTATGACGGACAGCAGCGGCGATTATGACAATATGACGAACAGCAGCAGCAGCGTAGCTGCAGCACCACCACCAGCACCATCACCACCAGCACCAGCAGTGGCAGCAGAACAGGGCCTTGAGCACAAGCGACAGCAGCAGAGCAGCAGATCAGCAGCAGCAGCGGCAGCAGCAAGGCACAGGTGAGAGCACACCACTGCTCCAAACACGCTCTGCCTCCGTACAGCTCCAGGTGATTTATTGGATGGGCATGTCCCATGCACACACACGCGCACGTGTGTGTGTGTGTGCTTGCTTACAAGGCGTGCCAGTGTGTGCACGCATGTTTGTGTGCGTTTTGCACACAGGGAGCCTTCCACATTCCCCACAACTTCCACACACCCGTCGGGGCAGAGGGGGGATCTTTTTTTGGGGTGTCGTGGGTGTGTTGTTTACCAGCCTGGGTCGTTTTTGAGGTTTTTTAAGGTGGCTTGGAGCGTGTGTTGCTCTTACTGGAAGGTGCCACGTGGACAAGGCCAAGAAGCCATGGACTGCACTTATTTTCATTTGGGGAGGGGGTGGGGAGAGGGGGGGGGTAGGGGTGGCTAAGAATGGGAAAGAGGGATCAGGTTTTGATTGGGTCCTGCTGCTCAGTTGAGATGAAATGGAAGAAGCTTCTTACTGCAGTTTGTTTGAAGAGCACCACCCTCCAGGTGTCAATCCTTTGGGTATTGACCTCCCTTTTTTAGTTTTCAGGCTGAGCTTGAGCGCGTGGAGGAATGAAGAGCCTTTTCAGGCTTTTGTCAGGCTCCGGCTAGTGTCAGCACTAGTCTGGGTCTTCATTTCACACGCTGAGCCATTTTGGCAGGACTTTTTAACTCTCCTTCGCAAATCCAATCTGGCGTGCGCTTGGAGCTGCGGTGCAGCGTGCGCATGGACTTGGGGACTGTGGCGTGCTTCGCATGGCCTAGTTGAGGCTCGTTTTCTGGGTGACTTTAGATTGGATATGCCGGATGCGCAGCGCCTCAGGCGTTTGCTATGCTTAGCAATTGCCCCAATACGTGTGCCCTCTCTGGCGCTCCACAGACTTGGGAATGTGATGCACACACAGGCTTACTGCCCCTTTTGCCTGCGGCCTAAGGCGCAGGAAACAACAGCAGACGCACCATGTGTGTGTTATGAATCGCAGTAAGTGCTATCATTTTTTAACCTTTTCATGGTACAAACTTTGAACTTTTTATGCCAATAGCTGTGGATCTGGGCATGCACGGCTGCATCAAAGGGGTCGGGCGTGGCGGTGCTGAACACGTTTCGCCAAAGGACAGCATGCACAGGAGCCCGTGCCATTTTTTAAAATTTTCCAAATCTTGAAATTTGCAAGCGCTAATGTATGTTCATGCGTTGCGCTCCCTGCGAGCTTTCGTTCATTTGTTTTGTTTATTGAATGCGAGCTACTAGAGCTTGGCAAAAGTGTTTGGCGTTGTGTTTGGGTCCCTTTTCATCCCAGCAGCTCGTGTCGTGAAGAGCTCGTGGGCAGTCCCCTTTTTTACGATGGGGGTGCTTTTCATATTTAAAGTCCTTTTGTAAATCGCATTTGGAAGATGCCCCAAATTAAGCATAAATACATGCTTGAGTTGGACGGGCAAGTTTGGGGCTCACCACCTCCAGTAAGGCTGGCTATGTTCAAAATTTGGTGACTGCAATGGATCAAAGAGTATGCAAGATTAAAGCCCACTACTTTTTCAGCTTATTATCCTGGTCCACAAGGACCATACTACTGAGGTAATCAAGGAAAGGACCTAACAGTCCGGTTATCTTCCCACTTAGAATTATGTATTGGTCAGCAACAATTACAGCGTCAGAAACGTGCGACTTGTCCACCAAGAAGCACGATTGATGCTGAGGAGGAACTAGTACAGGGTTGACACACAACACATGTGAATGTTCCAGAAGCTGTTTGTTCCTAGCACAGACAGAAAAGATAGAATTACGCAGGCAGTGGTAACCCAGCCATTACCAGCTTCCAAATGTAGAACTGCCCAGCGATGACTTGGATTATATTTATGTGGAAATGGTTTCAGGCAGATAAAGCCATCAGTCAAAACGTGCGACTGCTAGGCTGCGTATGTAAAACGTGTAAAAATTGTGATAATTGTTGTTGTAGCACCAGACTTATAGCACCTACAAAAACAACCTTGGAAAGGGAAAAAAGGCACAACGCTGTTTATGACATTGCAGCACTGATTAAAATTAGTAAGAACAATCAAGCATCTGCCAGGACCAGCCGACCAAAGTTGTTCAGGATAGACACCCACCTTATCCCTGATGATGCTGGCCGCGCCCTCCAGCAGCTCCTTGAAGAGATTCATGTCCTCCCATTCTCTACAAGGAGCTGCTGGGAGTGGTTTTCACTTTAGACGTAGTTTTTTCTAACCTACGTGCGTGTGCTGCAGTTCAATGCAGGAAAGTCACCGGTTTTATTACAATATATTTACTGGCATCTGAGGGCTCGCTTATTTTCGCACCCCTACAGTGTTCTCTCATAATTGGTCAGCTTGACTGCCTAGCAATAGATTTAGAATAACATGGGGGGACTTTCAGCCTGACTGTTCGGCTGATCGGCCTGTGACTGGTCCTCGTCAAGTCAACAATAATGACTGTCTTCACGGTATCAATTATGTGTCAGATGAAGTCACTGACCAAGAATGGCACTTCCTGGTTTATCAGCGCATCCTTGTGACCTCCTGGGCCAGTTTAATTATAGCTGGTAGGTCTCTTAAAAAGCAGCCAGAAAGGGAAATATTGAAAGCTACAAATCCAGCGAGAGAGCTAGCCTCAGGATGGTGTTTTGTGTTCTGCACCGATTTTGAGAATAAAAAAGAAAGCTTCCAATGGGGGATCAGATGGCTGGGAGGCAGAGGCCTGCACACCACCTGAGTTATTGCTCAGATATTCTGAAAGTGTTTGTTTAGTTTGGATTACTAAGGGTAAGGGTAAGGGTTACACAGCTATATCCGCCAGCAAGGGCAGTTGAGCTATAGCAAAAAAAAAGGCAGCTTCAAGAAGAGAAGGAGGCCAGACTGAACAAGACACCAGAAAAAGAGATAAGGTCAGTGATCAAACAGAGCAAGGCATTTGTCCGCAAAGTCAGCTACTCCTACGGCATCAGACTGATGAAGTCTCTCAGGCGAGCAGTGCTACCTGCTGGTATGGCATCAAACAGGTGCTGGAATTGATTGCGCAAGCTGACCAGCTGAGCATCAGGGCAATCCAGAATAACGTGTGCTTCATCCTGGACATTATTAGTTTAGTTTAGTTTAGTTTGGATTACAAAGGCCTCCAGCCTGGCATGGCTGCTCAACCTATAGGTCCCAACAAGTAAATCAATCAAAAAGATCGACAGCTGCACTAATAAATTTGTAAACTTCTG
>Ga0307947_1000169_pt1 | contig 40077 bp, 47 predicted proteins | sample OrgLakmetagen232_FD_201840 | JGI IMG/M metagenome (GOLD analysis project Ga0307947, IMG submission 201840) | Saline water microbial communities from Organic Lake, Antarctica - #232 | ecosystem: Environmental > Aquatic > Non-marine Saline and Alkaline > Saline | place: Antarctica: Organic Lake...
TGCGCGTGTTTATAATACCGTCAGGCTCTCGAGGGTATCGATCACTGTAGATCAGATATTGTCAGGTGAGATGGGTGTGGTCATCAGCCGGTTGGTGCACAGTATGTGTGTGTGTAATTGTGTGTGTGTTTGTGGATGTGCGCGTGTTTATAATACCGTCAGGCTCTCGAGGGTATCGATCACTGTAGATCAGATATTGTCAGGTGAGATGGGTGTGGTCATCAGCCGGTTGGTGCACAGTATGTGTGTGTGTAATTGTGTGTGTTTGTGGATGTGCGCGTGTTTATAATACCGTCAGGCTCTCGAGGGTATCGATCACTGTAGATCAGATATTGTCAGGTGAGATGGGTGTGGTCATCAGCCGGTCAGGGCACTTTGCATTTGAGCATGCAGAAGTTGTACGCAATTTTAAGCGCACGCACACACGGTCAGGGCACTTTGCATTTGACCATGCAGAAGTTGTAAGCAATCTTAAGCGCGCGCACAAAGGTAGCAGCAAACGTTTATGTAGCATGCATGTAAAAAGCCCGTACATGAAGAAATACATACGTAGAAAGCACACGAAGAAATATATTTGTAGAAAGGACATGAATGTAAGGGACAAATATGTATTTAATAGTGGCGCTGCGCTTGGGGACCCTAGGTCAATACTTCCATATTACTATATAGCCCATACTTGCAATCCATCATAGCCTATACTTGCAATCCATGCTTAAGCTGGTACGATACCATAACCTCGTCGTGACAGCCAAAGGTCTGTGATGAGCAAGGATTTCTTGCCCTTCATAGAATTATTCCCAAATGGCACAGTCTCCTATGCCTATACTACCTGGCAATTCTGCCCTAAGCAGAATTGTGTGCACTCTCCTGGTTCCCTGCTCACCCCAGCTAGCCTTGCGTGTGCAAATGTATGAGCTGCGCATGTGCCCAATGCTGGTGCTCAAATGGGCAATGTATACCTGCATCCTCAAAATCCTGAGTTTGACCTGATGTGTGTGCCCACTGTCATGCATGCAAATAAGTGCAAAGCAAGTAAGATGGCTGGTGCAGGCCTGTTGCAACTCGCCCTGTGCCTGTAGTGGAGGAGGCTCTACGGGGCTGAGACTTTGCAACTCTGAGTCTCTCTGACGTTCTCCAACCCGGGTAGTGCCCTCTCCGCGCGACACGTCATCACAACAGCAAGTGGCCGGAATGCAAATGTGCTCCAGCGATATTAAGTTTAACTTCCTGCTCGTCGCGAACATGCAAAATCATGACTACGCTCGAGAAACGGATTTGCATCTCCCGGCATCGCCATTTGAGATGGTAGCCCAGTATGTCTTAAAATTAAGTCTTCTTTCCATCTGTATAAATTTTAGATCGAGGAGCTCAAATAAATTTGGGCACTTTTTCGACCAGGGCACTGTTCAACAATCGGAAAGCACCATCCTTCTTGGCATGAGGTTCTTACTCGATTTGGCTGTCAAATGTTTTAGAGAAAGGTCACAAATTCTTAGCTATTGTGACCTGCCCCCTCATTTTCTCTAGCAATCCATAAGCCTAGGACAAAGTCCTAGGGTCCAATAAGCGCGTCCTTGACTGTAAGGGGCAGAAATATATCAACTAACAGCACGTAAAGGAGAGAAATACATTCGTGAGCACGGTAACAAGCAAGTCCAGTGCTGTGTGGAACGTAAATGTACGTATGTTTATGGATGGCTCAGGCTTGAATTTCTTAACCATTCCATTTATGCACATGCTAAGTGCATCCACTGTTTATTGTGCAAAAAGTCTGAAGCGTGTCTTTCAGTCCCAAATGCTTTGAAGCGGCAAGTGGCTCACACTTTTGACGCATGCAAGTTGCGCACAAATGATGCACAGCTATGCACGCGGAAACGACGCAGGTGTGCACGTTCAAAAGAAACGACTTAGGCGTGTATGCACAACTAAGGTGTGTATGCACGACCAAGGTGTGTATGCACGCGGAAACGACTCAGGTGCGCATGCTCAACAGTGTGAGAACGATTACGTGAAATGCAAGCTCTGACAGAGCAGCAGTACAGCACTGACTCAGCACTGATGGTGATAAAAGCCGCAAGCAAAGATCCTGCAGGCCCTGCCACTTCAAACAACAACAACAACAACCTCATACACTGCGCGTTCAGCACACAGATGAGCACGATCCAGGCACGCACGCACACACGCTTGACAGTGGGAGTACTGGTTGTACGGACCACAAGCACACAGACGACAGGCAACGATGACACCAATGCCAGCAGCAGCCAAGACGTGCGTAACGTGCCTGCAGGCCCAGCCACTTCAAGATGACCAGGGGCTCGTTCTTCCACTTCTCAAAAAACTCTGCCAGTGCGATCTTGCGCGCCTCCCCAGGGATCTCCACTAAAGCCCCTAACGCGCCAACCTGTGTGTGTGCGTGTGTGCGTGTGTGTGTGTGTGCGTGTGTGTGTGTGTGTGCAGGTGGCAATGTGGAGGTGGGGGAGGTGGCAGTCATTGCACTGTCAGAGCCAAAAGGCTCTCCACACGCTGACCTTTGTTTTGTGGTGTGGTGGCAGCCGAAGCTCCCACCGCGTGCCAACCTCTGTGCATAGGTGCCACTCAGCGTGGTGGCGTGGGAGGTAGCAATCATTGCACTGTCAGAGGCAACCAAACCTCAAAGGTGGCGTTGCATAACATTGCACCATAGGACGGAGTCATTTAGGTTGCTTGGAGGTGAGCCTACAAGTAGTGCCAGCTCATTTGACATCATGACACACACACACACACGCCAACACACACCAGGTAATCGCACACTATGAGCCTCAGGTCACACAGCTTTCACACACAGCAGAGACCTTCAAGACGTGTGCAGCAAGGCTTGGACACACTCTCCTGTATAGATCTACAATCTGGACAATCACTGTACAGATAGAGACGCACAAGAACAACCGTTGCAGCACATGCGCGCGTTCACACATGCACACAACATGTGCGCACACACACACACAAACATATGCACACGCCCACACGTATACACAAACAGAACAGCGCACGCACATACAAGAACACACACGCGCGCACGCGCACATCACACGCGCTCTCACACACATGCCCACATATAGACACACCCTAGCCTCACCTGGTCTGTCATGTTTGTGGCTTCTCTGAAGCGCTGCAAAATCATGTCCTCGACCACAGGCTCCTCCAATGTGCTCAGCATACCCAGAGCCTTCTGCTTCAGCGTGCGGCGTGCACACTCAGCAGCATTGAACACGTACGGGTCACCTGCATGAGCGTGTGTGTGTGTTTGCGTGTGCGTGTGTGTGTGTACAACGCATCCACAAACACAGGCATGTATATGTTGCATGCCTTCTGCACAAAACACAGTTTGTGAAAGAGGGTGAGAAGCGTACAACGCGCAAAGCAGCGTTCAACTAAAAGATACACACAAGTCACCTGCATAATGCATTTTGTTTGCAAAAGGCGGCGAGAAGAATAAGCTTGTCACTGTGATTGAGAGAGGAAAGTGGCAAGGCATGCTTTGCACGCAACACCTGGAACCACCAACACATTTCACACGAACACACACACACACACACACAAGTAAACGCACACAAACGAACCTGGAGCTGAGTCGCTCTGCTTCAAGATTATCTCCAAGTCTGGGCGTAATCGAGCTGCTAGCTCGTGCACCACGTAGTTGCGTACCTGTGTGCATTTTTTGAGTTTATGTACGTGTGTGCATGCATGTATGTGATTGTGTGTGTGTGTTTCTGTGCGTGTGTGTGTGCATGTGTGTCTGTGTGTCTGTGTATGAGTGGTGCGTGTTTTGTGTGTCCGCAGCTGTAACCAGTGGTCGACCTATGCAGTACACAGTTGCACAGCACAAACCACGCACGCAATACTCAGGTGGCCACGGCACAACTCCTGGCACACAGCCAAATAGCACTCCTTTGCTTAGGGTGCATAATATCTTCACTGTGCACAGCATAATGCACTTTCTTACAGCGCATGTCTACCCCTGCACACTGCACTCAAACAAGCCCCCCCCCTTTCTACTACACACAGCACATGCACACCCAGATGTTGGTCCCAGATGATGGGGTGTACCACACACACACACACACACACACTCACACACACACACACACACCTCAAACAGAAGGGTTGGGTCTGCCTCAGGGATTTCATCTAGCAGCTCCGTGCCGCTTGGAAGGGTCGCAGCCATGGCCTTGAAGGAACCATCCAAGCCCTGCATGAGGATACATGTGTGTGTTACTTTGTGTGGTCGTGCGTGTGTGTATGTGAGCAAGCATGTGTGTGTTTGTTGTGTGACCCAACGTGTGCATTTTCATGATCTCTAGAGCGTGTGTATGTGTATGTGTATATGCATTCAGTTGGGGACAGGGTGGAACCATTTGACAAACACAGCGCGTGAACATCACGTGCGTTCCATGAGACCAAGAACGATTCAGGCACTCTCAGCCTTACCCATATACACAGACACACAAACGTCCCATGTTGTCACATGTCTTGGATTGGCCAAATAATACACACATACACCATATACGGTACGTTAGCAGGGAAATTACCATATATATATATATACGGTCATATACGGTGTACACATACGGTTCTGGCCAGCCCTACACATGTCATACCTGCTCCATACCTAGACCGCCTTTCGAGCTGACACTAAGGGCGCAGGCACCATCACCCTTTTTCCCCAACACACGAATATCTGATCATAACACGTCTCACCTGCTCCATAATGACCGCCTTGAAGGCTGACACCAAGGACTCAGGCACCCCCCCTGCTCCTGCCAAAGTGTTCTGCAGTGCCTTCTTGTCAGTCGAGCTGGCCTTGGCGCTGGTGGCTGCACCATACAGCTGCAGCAGCAGCTTGCGGGACAGGCGCTGGCCGGCCTCCCACCTGCATGTATCATTTATCAATTACAAACGCGTGTGTGAGTATGTGCGTGAGCGTGTTCGCTTGCACACAATAGCAGCAGCTGCTTGCGGGACAAGCGCTGGTTGGCCACCCACCTGCATTGTGGTATTATGTATGCAGTGCGTATGTGTGTGCTTATGTGTGTATACTTTGTGTGTATGTGCATGTGTAAATGCAGGTTTTGCAGCAGCACTTCATGGGGAAATCATGTGTATGAGAGCACAACCAGTGTGCTTCATATTGCTGTATTAGTGCCGCCCAGCAGGACCAGCAGATATAATGCACAAAGCACACATGCAAGCCTTTGTGAACATGTCTGCATAATTAAGTATTACACACATATGTAGGGTTGGCCAGAACCGTATATATATACACACCGTATATGACCATACCTTTGGTGTTTTCCCTGCCAAAAATACCGTATATACACCGTATATAAATGGCTCTGGCCAACCCTCCACATATGTGCACACACAGGCGCGCGCAAATACGCGTGCACACGCAAACACACAGACACAGACACACACACACACCTGTTAAATTCATCACTGTCGTTTGCCAGCAGGAACAGCAGCTGCTCGTCATTCTGGCCCTCCACGGAGAGGCGCACGGGCGCAGAGAAGCCACGCAAGATGGAGGGGACCTAAGAAAAGGAGGTCAGGTGGGGAGTGTGTGAATGCGCGCGTGTATATGTGCGTGTGTGTAAGTGTGCGTGTTTGTAGGAGTGTGTGTGACTGTGTGTGCATGTGTTTGTGTGAAGAGGGGGAAAGGAGATGGCAAGGAAGTGGTGAAGGAGCAGAGAAGCTGGGCAGGATGAAGGAAAGAAGCAAAGGGGGGGGGGATGTAGAAAAAATGGTAATGCCATTTGAAGTCAAGCATAGAAATCTACTTTCTGACACCTACATGCAAGCACGTGCCCACGCAAGCATGTACATACATACATACAAGCACGCACGGAAACACACAATACACACACACATGCACACGCGGAAACACACATGCACACGCGCACACACACGCATTCACGCACGTACACACAAGCACACACGTACCGGCTCTGCAGGCACGTGCTCAAACACAAACTCCTGCTCAGCCTCAGTCATACGCAGCACCACGGTGGTAGGGGGAGTGGCCGTGCCATTTGCAGTTGCACCCTCAGACCCGCGCACGTGCAGGGGCAGGTCCTTGCCTGAGGGTATGACAGTGGGTATGAGGGTGGGTATGAGTGTGAATATGAGAATATGAATGAGGGAGTATGGGAAATGATGGATTTTTGTAAGCATTTTATTTCGCAACCTGGGCATGAAGAGGCAAGCAGCTCAGACACATTTTTCTAAGGTGCGAGTTTACGAGTGAGAGGGGCGAGGGCTGTATCTTGAAAGGGTAACAATAACGGAATTGCAGACGTGAAAGAGGAGAAATGCAACAGAATCTTCACCTGTGAGTGAGGGCAGCAGGTTCTTGGTTTTAGTAGGACACCTTGGTGAACAATTTCAAAAGGCAACAACGACGGAGTATTGGAGTGCAGCAGAGCCAAACAAAGTGTGGTTGCTTCTGTTAAAAAGAGGCCAGAGAGTACATCCCAAGTTGCATCTGCCTTCTCTTTCCGTGTATATAAGGCCAGGCAGCGGTTGCCTTTCATACGACGTGTGACGACTTGACAACACTGCTGACGTGAATGCACAGTGCTTGGGACCTTCATATGATGTGTGCCTACTTTTACACCACTGACATTAGTGCACAATGCTTTGGGGAATGGTCAAGGATAGCAGCTTGTTCATGGCTATACTCTTTGCAAATAACACACACACACACACACACATACACACACACACATACACACACACATACACACACACACACACACCGTCAGGTCCCAGCAGGCCCACAGCCAGAGGGATCAGCAGAGGCATCTTGTTAGATTGGCCAGGGGTAGGAGGCGTATGCTGCTTGACACGCAGGGTGTAGCGCTGGGAAGCTGCAGCAAAAAGCAAAAAGGGGAAAAAGGTCACTTTCTTGGCGTGTGAAAAGGGGAGATTTGTAAGGTTGGCCAGAACTGTATGTATACACTGCATATGACCGTATATCAAGTGATTTCCCTGCCAAAATTACCGTATCTACACCGTATATATGTGTGGTTTTGCTGACCAACTCTAGAAATCTGACATAGATTTGACACGAAGCACAGCGTTGGAAAAGCCGCATACATAAATGGTTAGATGTGATTGGACTCTGACGTCCAAAAAGCAAGCAGCTTTTGTACAGGGCAGCTTCTGAAAGCTGCTTCTTGTGCAGGGTGAAAAGCTGTGGCATGACATTAGGGCCTCAACAAAATGCTAGTCAGCAAGGTAAGACACACACACACATGCACCTATCTATATCAATCAAACCTTGTGTCACGCACTCTCAGACTGCCAGCGTGCAAAGAACAGAAACATGAATTCAGCACAACAAGCACGTCGGTAGCTCAACCAACAAGTTGGTAGCTCAACCAAACGACAGCAAGCTGCAGGCAGGTCAGTTGTGTGGCATGCATAAGCACATTCCTGGTCATGTGTTGCAAGTTCAATTTGCCGTGCAGGTTCTTTGTGATACAAAAGGGTCGTGGTCGCCAGCTTTCTTAAACCTAGCCCCGCTTGTGGCCCTTTACTTTTCAAGATGCACACACAGTCAGCAGCTTTCTTTTTATGGAGGTGACCTCGCCAGTGCGGGCTGGTAGCGTTGATAGGAAGCGTTAACGCACAGGACAAGCGCGCATCAAGCTCACCGTTCTGTGCGAGTGAGTAGGCACAGATGATGAAGCATGAACGCACAGGGCGACGGCTTTTGTCATGTCTGTGTACGCTTTATCATTGCTATCCGCTCGCACAGGTTCGATCACCTTTAAGCAGGTAGAACAGACGTGATGGGCGGTTATGTTAGCCTCACATTAGCCCTCACACAACACTGGAGCACGCTCACACACCCGACATTCACAAATGCATACGCACATTAAAACACTTCTTCACGCTAAATCATACCAAATCGTACCAACCTCACGCTAAATCATACCAAATCATACCAACCTCACGCCAAATCATACCAAATCATACCAACCTCAAGCTAAATCATACCAAGTTATACCAACCTCACGCTAAATCATACCAAATCCTACCAACCTCACGCTAAATCATACCAGTCGTACTGTGTGGTCAGATGTACCTGAGGAGCGCTGGGCTGTTTGCATCTGAGTAGCACGCTCAATCGTTAGCAGACACACACATGCACGCAGGCGTACCTGCATCATACTGCGTGGTCACATTAACACGAGGAGTGCCGGCCTGCTCATACCACCTGGACAGCTGGCTGAGGTCAGCACCGTTAGCATCAGCCATGGCTGACAGGAAGTCGTCGCAAGTCACAGCTTGGCCGTCGTGGCGCTGGAAGTAAAGGTCCATGCCTGTGTATGTGCGTGTGCACGTATGCATATGTACACGTGTGTGTGTGTGTGTGTGTGTGTTTGTGTGTGTGTTTGTGTGTGTGTGTGCGCACGCATGTGTGCGTGTGAACATGTGTGTGTGTGTGCGCACGCGCGTGCACGTGTGTATGAACATATGTGTGTGTGTGTGTGTGTGTGTGTGTGCAAGTGTGCTTGGCGTGTGTGTGTATATCTAGGCGCATAAGCGTAAGCACGTGCATATGCATGCGCTAGCGGATTCAAATGGTGCTTGGTCGATCAAGGGAGTCTGCCCTGCAGGAACACAAGCACCTACCTTAAATAAGAGCATCCCAATTCATTGCAGGCATCTAACCAGTAGCGGCACAAACACAAAAAGAGCACGACGAAGGTGCGCAGCGCATATACAAATAAAAGGCAGGCAAGCACGAAGACAAGCACGTACTGAAGTTACTGAAATCCATGACATAAATGCACAGCGCACTTAAAGATGGAAAAAAGGTAAGCAGGGGACTAGCATTACAATCTGCTCTCTCTAGGTCTTTACCATAGAAACCCACCCTTCCTGAAGCCTTCCTTGCCCAGGAGTGAGTTATTCAGTCGAACAATCTCAGCGCCCTTCATGTAAACTGTCATCTGCACACAGGCACACATGCACACACACAGGTAAACAAAACAATGTACTAGTTCAACACACCCACCCTTCCTGAAGCCCTCCTTGCCCAGGAGTGTGCTGTAGAGGCGCACAACCTCGGCACCTTTCTCGTACACGGTCATCTGTGCACAGCAAACACGGGGCGCGGTCATTAGGCAGACAGTCAAGCCACTCATCACAGAGGTTACCCCCATGACGTCGCGCACCGTTGGCTAGCCAAACCCATGCAACAGCAAGGCCATTACTTCTTGCAGTATTCTGCACGACATTTAGGGACGTATGCAACACCAGGGCCGTATTCCTCACATTATTCTGCACTGTAAATGACAGCAACCTTCTATGCACGTCCTTCTGCAACATCGAGGCGGTTGTATCTGTTTAGGTTCAGCGCTGCGGAATTGCACACCCTTTTGCAGCACCAAAGCCAATATTTCTAATGGCCTGCAACCTTCTGCAACGTATCTGGGAAGAACATAGGATAGGGGGCAGGCATGCAGCAGTAGAAGAAAACGCTCTGTTTGTCACAAGGATGGTTTTGTCAAGCAATGCACAAACATGACAGCAGAGTGTGACAGAAGAAGTACAGTGACATCCTGGCCAAACATAGGAAGACGCAGTTCAGTATGTTTGTGCGCGTGTGTGTGTGAGTATGTGTGCGCGTCTGTGCATGAGAGGAAGGACCAAGTGTATGTGAATGTGTGTGAGAAATGGGATGGGGTGTTATTTGTTATTGTAACAGTGAGTGTGCGTGATTGAGAGAGGAAATGAAAGGCACTATGATGTGCGGCACCCCTTCACTTGCGGTGCTACGGCTCTCAGCACCCCAAGCGCGTCAGGGTGCCACGGTAGTTTGGGTATAATGTTCGCCAATTTTGATTACCTATCTCCGATTACCACCCCACCTCTTTGCTCTGGAGGATTGGGCCTCGGCCATCTGGCGTTGTGTAATAATTCCTTATGCACCTTCTGTGCAATGATGATATGCGTGTGTGCTTGCTTGTGAATGCATACATGCATATATTCTGGATGCATACATATAATTTGTTTATGGAAGCCAACTCTACGTGGAGGAGGGCATGTTTGGCACCCAAAGGGGAAGCTGGCATGGCAGCTTTGTCAACAAGATGTACTACCATCAGATGGGATGCACACGTGGGGGATAAAGTGCGTGCAGCCCTTGCAACAGGCTTAAGATTGCTGTAGCATGCATTTTGACAGATGGCCAGCACCAAATCAGTCCGACCACTGTTCAGTACATGCGTCACCTATTGAACGCGCTGCGCTTGCTGCTGCAGCAGCGTGCTTTCTTTGCGTGTTGTAGTGTTAAATAAGCTATGTACCAAAAGAAACGTAGGGCCAAGTCAGAGGCAACACCTAACATGCGATGTGTTCGGTCGTAGTAGCGTGACTTCCTAACGCACAATACAGTCACTCACGACTTGATGGCGAAAAGGGGCCCTGTGACAGGCATTTTTTGAGAGCGCACATTTGCCACTGTAGTATTGCGCTTTCCCTATCTGTGGAGTGATGAGGGTTCATGTGGAGTGATGAGGGAGCTTGCGGAGGTTTGTGAGTAAGGTCAAATTTGATGCCCCAGCACAGAATGGTCCAGTACAACGACAAATTGTGGATTTAGAGTTAATCTGTAAACACGTATGGTCCAGTAAAACGACAGATTGTGGAGTGAGTTGATTTATATACAACGTATGGTCCAGTAAAACGACAAATTGTGTTAAAAGTTAATCTGTATACAACGAACGTGAAGGAAATTGAGCAAGAACCGTGTAAACGTCGCCCATCTTTGTATAGAACGTGAAAGAAATTGATCAAGTACCGTGTAGAAGTTGTCCATCTTGATGTAGCTGTCAGGACGGATGGGGTGGGCCATGGGTCCTGCATCTTCTGTGAACTGGGCAATACGCAGGCCCATCACATCTTCAATACGCTTCACGGGGCGGCTGTTCAAGTCAGACGTGAACTCCTGCACACACACAACGTGATTGTGTATGCGTGCGTTTTAACGTTGTGTGGTGTTATTGTTTGCGCTCAGTGGCGTGATTGTGTGTACGTGTGTGTAGGTGTGTGTGTGTGGCAAAGACTGCTACGCGCGATTGAAGAAGTAGCATTTTCTAAGGTGATTGGAGTATGCGTTCGTGTGTGCAAGTGTATATGTGTGTATCTGTACATTACATTACAGTCTGTACGTCGTGTACAAGTGTGTGTGCGTGCTCTTATGAACGCTCAGGTGTGAAAGCGACGATGAGCGTCACCCTCACCTGGTCACGGAAAACAGTAAGGCCTTCCTTGAGGGTCAACTGGAACCAGTCCCTGCACGTCACTCTGTTGCCGGTGTAGTTGCTGCAAGCACGATTGTACGCGCGAGTGTGTGTGTGTGTGTGGTGTCTGTGTGTCTGTGCACGCGTGTGCTTACACTCGTGTGTTTACGCACTTGGACGAGTCTTACAAGGGGCACTTGATCTTTGGTTTGAGAGATTTTTTCATGTCTTTTTGACCTTTGGTGTAGATCAAACAAAGCCTGCGTTTATATATAACAACACCCAGCAGAATTTTCAGGCGTAAGTGGTTGTTTACATACAACCAGAAAGCACACAGATGCGTTTAACCTATTATGACAGACATCTTGTGTGATGCCATCAAGCAAAGCGTGCTGCTGTTCATCATACGTCTAGCAGGAACAAGTAGCAAATTGTGATCTTGTGTAATGCCATCAAGCAAAGCGTGCTGCTGTTCATCACATGTTTAGCAGGGAAAGGATGCAAATTGCGATTGTCTCTCCTTCTTAGGTGCTTGTTGAGACAGTCTCAGCCCTGGCAGGGACATTAGCGTCTAAACAAGTACCCAAATTGAAAAAGGACAAATACTTATGCCGTGGACAGTGATCCAGGACAATCAGCAACCACGAGCATTCAGGGTTTGAGCAACTTTTTCCATTCAATGCACTTGCTGACAAGTGCAGAATGTTCTGCACTAAGAGCTAAATGCCTTAACTTCCTGGACACTCAATGAGGTCGACCAACAACAAGAGCCCTGAGAGCAAAGAGACAGCTACTGGACAATGATGGGAATTTCCCTTGGACACAGACAAGACAAAATGTAATGTAATACAATAAATGGGCCCAAGGTTAAGCTCCCACTGCTCCTCCCATGCAATTGCCCGCATCTCAAACATCTGCTCTAAAAGCACCACCAAACGCACACCTCCGGAATAGACATGTATATACTCATTGATAGCAAAGCAACGTGCCATGATCGAGATGGCAGCACATCTTGTGTATATGGTGGCGCATACCTCTACATGAACAAACTATACTGCATCACACATAATGTATGATGTATGAGCTTAGTAGCAAACACAAACAGGGGCAAAATTACAAGCACTGGAAGTACTTGTGCCCAACCACACCCTTAACACACTTGGACACACGTACTTTACATGAGACCGGTATCAATCACAAGCAGGGGCAATTGTACGTCACTGGAAGGTCTTGTGCCCCATCACACCCACGGCACAAGCGGACACCTGTATGAATTTGGTGGCAACATTACGAGACACGTGCAGAGACGCTCGTGCACTCACTGGAAGTACTCGTGCCCCACCACGCCCTCAATGCGGCTATAATCCAGATCAGTGGCAGTCTCGGGGCTAGCAAGCACAAGCCTGCAGGAAAATGAGGGCATGGTTGTTGATAAATTCAAGAAAACGGCATTTACTTTAGGGCATACGATGAGCAAGTTGTAGACTTGGGGTGGGCCTTCACTCCTTCCTTCAAGAATGAAGAGACGCATGGTGGGGCTAGGGATGAGATCAGGAACAATGCACTTACTGATCTCAGAGGCTGGATGCTCACAGAGATGGCTAGCGATGGCCTTAGCGATAGAGGACACAGGCGCGTGTTGAAATAAGGAAAAATGAGTAGACACAATAAACAAAATCACACAGGAATGACATAAACACGATCCTTTTGTGAGGAGGTACACAACCTAAAGTAGAGAAAGATAACCGTCGTTATGGGGTGTGTGCCCTGGCGGTTTTTTTAACACGAGTCCCATACTCCAAGGGCAAAGGCACACTAAGGCAGCAAACGAGGATGGGGACGGGATTGGGAAGGGAGGCTGAGAGACGCATCAGTGCATTGTGCCAGCATTGCAGCTCTCACGAAACCCAAGCCTGCACCACGAAACCAAGCCTCACCCATTACTCAACTCACGAAACCCAAGCCTGCACCCAATACTCAACTCACGAAACCCTGGCCTGCACCACGAAACCAAGCCTGCACCCATTGCTCAGCTCACGAAACCCAAGCCTGCACACATTACTCAACTCACGAAACCCAAGCCTGCACCCATTACTCAACTTACGAAACCCAAGCCTGCACCCATTACTCAACTCACAAAATCCAAGCCTGCACCCATTACTCAACTCACAAAACCAAGCCTGCACCCATCACTCAACTCACGAAACCAAGCCTGCACCACAAAACCAAGCCTGCACCCAGTCCTCAACCGAAGTGAACGTGCGAATTGATGCGAGGACCCATACTGCGTCAAACCATAAAATACACATGGCCCTGGTTTATTGTAAACACCCACACCCAGGCAGCCACCCACACACCCATACCCGTACCCACACCCATACCCGTACCCACACACCCATACCCGTACCCACACCCGTACCCACACACTCACCCAGCCACACTCACAGCCCAGTAGAATGGCACAAAACCATTACCTTGAGTTGAACACGTTGAGTGACTTGTTCTCCATTGCACCCATGTTAAAGTCATCCACAGCCACGATGTTGAACAGGTTCAAGTCGTACTCCAGGCCAAAGGTCTGCGTGCATGCCGGTGTATGTGTGTTTAAATAAATTATGCATATGCATAAAAGCCACATTCGTCCGGATTTGAGAACCTTGCCCGGGCGTTATTCCATCCAACCATCATTGGGCAGCACGTAAATTAACGTGCTTCACTTGTATATCCTCCAAAACTAGCATGTATGTTGCGATTGAGATGGCTTTCATATTGCAACCTTAAAGGGCCTTCAAATTGCGCCCTTGACACACACACCTCTTCATCCCACTTCATAGCCTTCACAAGGGACTCCAGCGCATGGTCCACCTGTGTGTGTGTGTGTGTTTGTGTGTGCACGCACGCATGTGTATGTGTATGTGTGCATGCATGTTTTTAGTGCAAATTTTGTGCAGTCGCATGTTTGTCTGTACATTTTTTGTGCACGTGTGTGTACATTTGAGCGGACGTGTGGATGTGCATCGTGCCACCAGAGTGTGACGCGTCAGCGTGCAGGGGTCAAGCTTTTGTGTGCAAAATTTATGTGGTCACAGTACATAGAGAGGACATAATGGTTTGGACAGAGAGAACGATATAGAGCTCTCCAAGGTAATTACCCCATACTCAGTGCTGTTGTTTTCACTGTGCCCCCCGAACTAAAAAGTGCAGGTGTTCGTAACACGCTGTAAGGCACCAGGCATACAAGAAGCACAACTAACCTTGCCGAGGTTGTTCTCCTGTACAAAGATGCGGAGGGCCACATCCTTGCCTGTCATGGTTTTGAACATGCGTTCCTTCATGGACAGCTTGCCGGCCACCTGCACACGTTTTGTGCGTGTGTGCATATGTAACAGCACAAAACGCCTTGCCTAGAAAGCTGGATGTGTGTACATGTGCGCTTGTGATTGCGTGTGCATTGTATCAACACACAATGCCCTACAATGGAAATGTGGATGTATGCAAATGTCTGGATGTGTGTGCAACACCCTTTGCACGTCACGTGAACCAAGGCCATTTGGCAATGAGTGATACTTCCAAGAAGACCTGAACAAACTGCCCCACTCACCAAAGCAAAGAGGTAGCAGGGTTTGGGGAAAGGATCCTCCCACAGCGCGTAGTGCCTGCCCCCCTCCATATCCCCTTGTGACTTTAGGTTGCCATTGCTCAGCAGCACGGGGTAACTGCACAAGCAGGGCAAGTGAGAAGCAGCAGAATGAGTGCGCCGTTTTGCGTCCTTGGAATGCTTAGTGGTCACGAGCCACAGACAAACTAATTACGAGCTATCATGATCTGCTTCTTAGCTCACCACCTGAGCACACCAATTAAGATTTCCAGCCATTTCTTTGGCAACCTGATATGTTAGGACAAACACACACATACAAACACCGTACACACAATTTTGAAACTCACATCACGCACGCACGCAAACACGCACACATACATACACCATACACACATACTTTTGAATTCACACCACGCACGCACGAACACAAACACGCACACACAAACCACGCATGATAAAGGCATTTTTACTCACTTTGCCTTGTCTGCCTCCACACGGACCTCATACTTGGCCATCACGTCAGGGCGGTCTAAGAAGTAAGTGATGCCACGGAAGCCCTCTGCCTCGCACTGCAAAATCAAAGAGGGACGTCGTTAACAATTCAGTGCCCGTGCACATATGTATATGTTTGCCTTGATGTGAATGAGTGCCGCAGAAGCCCTGTGCCTCTCCTCAAGCCCTCATCTTCCAACACTTACCTCTGCGATCATTAAGAATATTACAAGTTATGAGCACAAAAGCAAGAGCACCCTTGCTTTCCAATTCTTGCAATGGAAGACGAAAACTTTAATTTCAATGAGTTAAACCACACCTACGACCTGGAGTTGCTGCAGGAAATATGCAGACAGCTTTATTGAAAGAGACCAAGTTGTTACCTGTATCCAAATACACAGCAGCTAGCAATTGCGGTCATTAGAATGAAGCACACCTGCATGCAGACGTCCTTGCTAAACTCGTACAAGCCCTCATGTTCTCCTGTTTTTGGGGCGGAGCCCCCCGGGGCGTAGTCCCCTTATGTTCATGTCAAGTTTGACTGAAGAATAGAGCTTTGAGCCTCCCAGGCCACCTCAGAGTGTATGAAATATAAGCTAATTTTGCGCTGATTCCGGAACACCCCGGTCAAACCCCCCTCCACTCGTGACTCCAAGGGGTCGCGTGTCACTGTTCCCCCCAGAATTTAATTGGGTGTTTGTATCATATATTAAAATGTTTCCCATTATATTTTTAGCAATTGTGTCGTAAATTGTAGTAGGTCTACCCGACCGATGCCAACACGCTAGCGGCGCTTGCAGCAGCAGAGCAGAGACGGCAGCAGCTTCACAGCACTCAGAAGGACAGGCGAGCGAGGGCCCGGGAGAGGACCCGCGTCCAGCACTTGGCACAGCACTTGGAGCAACAGTCTCAGCCTGGCAATGCCACTCAGCAGGCACAGGAAGTAGCAGCCCAGTCAGAGGTGTTGGCTCAGAACAACCGTATGGAGCTCAGGCGTTCAGAGGAGCAGTTCAGAAGGATCGCAGCCCCCCTAAATTGCTCGCTCACATGATACACAGCTGTTGAGGTGTATGTTGGAGGTCTGACACACCATTGGCAAGCAAACAGCTACAGACACGGTATGGTATGACAGGGACTGTGCAAATGCAAGAGCCAGGGGGTGCGGGGGGGCGCAGCCCCCCCTGAATTGTCTAACATTAGAATGCCGCTCTTCATTGCAAAGATCAGGCTGCCATCTCAGAAATGGTTGAACAGGAGCAGTGGGGTGCAGAGGGAGTGCAGCCCCCCCTGAATCACTCTCACTACATCAGGTACAACTTCAATGCAGGTTGCAGCGTAGGCTCCGCCCCACTTTTTGTGATCCGCAAAATCACACCCTACTTGTTTTCATACTCATGTGCTGAATCAGGCACACACACACACACACCTGCGTGCAAAAGTTGCCGCTGGACTTGTACAAGCCCTCCAGAGAGCTGTTCTCCTGGGGCTTAATCTCGGTGACGACGTTGAGGGTGATGGGCCCCGCAGGCAGTTTTGCCAGGGTGAGGTCCTTTTCGGTGATGCTGTATTCGCTGGGGCTCACGTCCTTGCCGTTCACCTGCAACACAGCGACAACCAAGTAATACCTGTGATGCTACTCTCGCTAGAATCCTGCAAAAGCATAGCGTCATAGCAGGTCACAATTGTGGTCAAAGCAAAAGCCACCGTGTTGTCTATGATCATTTCACATGATGTACCATCATCACCATCGACATCCCTTCAACGTGGCTTCATGTATCCTGCAAATACCGTTTTTCCTACAAAGTTCAGCAGTCTCCTCTGCTGTACGAGAGGAGCTCCTGGCTTGCACCATATCACACACAGGTCGCCCTGTCTTGATATTTAAGGTTTTGTAAATTGCCTTTTAGCACACACACAGACACACACACACACACACACACACACACACACACACACACACGACACGCAGCCTCATCAAATGCTACAATACATTGCCTGTCCCATGAAGAAGTAGCCATACCATAACAAAAGATTTGTCCGCTTAACGTCCTCAGGCAAACATTGTTTTCAAACACAACGAGGCAAAAAAGGGCTTGCCTTGAGGGAAATCAGCTTATTGTCCTTGCGGCCATCTAGCTTCAAGGGGGGTGGGGTAGGGCCCTGGTAGTTGGGCTTCAGGCTCAGAACCGAGTGCACGTGGGTGACATCCTCATTCAAAATGAAGTTGAGGTTCACGGACTCGACGCTGAAGGGGGTGGGCTTGTAATCTGCGGATACGAGTGTGGCGGGGGGGCTTGCAATGCTGGTACAGCCAACCACAAGAGAGTTGATCGTGGAAATGAATTTGCATACAGATAAGGCTGCACACTTCAGCGAGTGCAGAAACCTTGCTTGAGGACCGGCTAGTATTTTGCTGAAGGTTCTGAAAACATGATGTCCTCCTGTCTAAAGCATCTCGTCGTGTACTTGTGTAGATACACACTCACGGAGCTACAATCATGCGCATGTGGCACACACGTAAGCACCAATGCATGCACCTACATCTACAGGCAAATGCTTAAGTACACACGCCCGCACGTACCGTACAAACACACACACACATACACATACACACACGCGCGCACGCAAGCGTACACACTCACGCACATGCACACGCACACACAACACTCACATGCGCACTCACACGCAAAAAAAAGAAAGGAAAGCCTCATACGCACCTCTGCGGAACTTTGTAGCGGGGTCGTGGACTGGTAACTTCTGCTCCTCCTGCTGGATCTGTCCGTGCAGCAAAGGCATGGGCATGCACTCTGATTAGTGCGTGTGTCAGAGTAAAGGATGCAGGCACAAGGAGAGGGTTTGCATGATCAAGGACAAGAATTCAGACATGGTTCTTTCCCAGGAGCGTTGCACCGAGGAGTATCCACTTACTTCAGTTACTTTGGCATCGTTCCCGGGAGGTGTCACGTCCACGGTCGAGGACATCGCGTGCAATCTCTTGAGTGAAGTGGGAGGGCCTGCTGTGTGTGTGATGTGTTGGCTGTTATCCTTAGATACTTAAACTTTATTCAATTACTGTGGAGGAATCGCCTCTGACCCCCGCTATGGTCTGAGCACAAATTTGTGGTTGCCAAAGGCAATATGTATGGGCAGCAGGAATGGAGAGGACTGGAGAAGGAATTGCTTGTGTTAAATGGAATGAAGGCTGCATTCATCAACCAATCGGCAGTACCTGCACGCAAGTTTGTGGCAATGAGGCGCCTCTGGCAGATGTGGGCAGACAAGCCTGCCTTCAAACCTCTGAGTAGCATGTTATAATATGAAGTTTGTGCCAGTGGTCTGCGGACAAAAAAGTGTAAACAGATTTTTTGTCAGTTACCAAACATGCTGATGACATGGCGATTTGAACACGCTTGCAACTGCTGTGTAGAAAATGAGAGAGGTGAACAAAAACACTTCAACAGTCCTTTGATTTGGGAAATGCTTCATAAAAGTCGATCAAAACCTTTACGTATAAATTTAATGCCGCCTTTGTTTAATTAGTACCAAGCACCTAGAGCTGTTTTGTAGCAGGCTAATTTGTGGTATGGCTTTTCTAAAGCTTTGCGTATTTGTGTAGGAAGTACCGTACCTTTCCGATATCACCCCGCATAAATATTGGTAAAGGAATACATTAAATTAAACTGCTGTCAAGGATCCACTGGAATCAAATTAGCCACAGCTAATGCCAATGCGACAAGTTCTTTCCAAGATGAGAGAAGGGCATTCAGAGGAGGGCTCTAGCAGAGCCTGCGACCTTGTTAGTAACTGGAATTTTGAAAATGATGCTATGTTGAATGATGTTGCCGGTGTTTCTTTCTGTTTTGCGAAGAGAGTTTCAACTGCTCCCCCTTGTGAAGAGAAAGAATATGCAGAGAAACTAATAAATTTTGGTATAATGCATTATTGGTGAATAGGGTGTATGACTCTACCAGCAAGGCTTGACGAGCCTCGTCGAGGGTGAGGCTCGTCGATATAGGCCCTAGTTGGCGCATTACGGTTAGAAAACCACTTTCTGAAACTTGCGTGGATTTAGCCAAAACTTTTCTGGAGTTTATTCATATGTAATAAATAACTATCTTAAGACCAGACTGAAAATAACTGTAGGAAGTGTTTGGAGCGTCTCTCATGGTGCATTGCCAGGACAGGCATACGCACAGCAAATTGGCCGGAAATAAGTTCCATACATCCTGAGTAATATATGATCATATAAAGAAATTAATGTACACAATTACTGCCCATTTTGGAGCGTTGAGGGGAAAAGTCCAGAGGGGGTTATCTGAGGCCCAAAATGGGTATACTTTTTGCATGCTCCTAGGACAGGTGGCCCTAACTGGCAGGTTTTAAGCTCAGCTGCATTAAAATCTATGTAGCAGAGCTGAGCTTGAAACGTGCTAGGTAGGGCCACCTGCCTCATCAGCCGCGGCGTGAAACTTACTTTTCGAGCAACCATATGCTGTTTCTGACCAGCCAGCGCACCAAACTGAGTGATATTTAGTGTTTTGGAATCTTTAAAAAACATCAAGTGGTTGGCGAGAAATGCAGATTAATGCGCCATTTCCATGCGAAGCACCCATAAAGGGGAACACGTACACGTGTGCATTTAGTCCTGTCATTTCTTACGCGGCGACTTAACTATATCTGAGCACGTGCTCTGGTAGCTTATAAAGTCAGCAACAGTGTGGTGAAGCTAGCTAGGTCTGAATCCAATTTGATGAATTAATGTGTAATTAGCTCCCCCTTCTACAAAATGAGCATGTTTGGACTTTTGCTCAGAAAAAACCCTCTGGAAAAAGTCTCACACTGAACAAGACTGTGAATTCGTACTGTCCATTATTCACGTTTAAGTTACACGAACATGTTTAATATTATTATACAAAAAAGCAAAAAGCTATTTTCCCGACATTTAGCAGCTTACAGGGAATTTCCCCTGATTTCCCCTCAAAATTGGACACCCTAATTGCCGTCTAGGCTTTGATCTTGTCGAGCCTCGACTAGACGCTGGCACCCTTAAATATACATGCCCAGAACGCCACTCATTTCGTTCCCGCAGTCAAATCTCTCCTTTCTTGGCCTCTTTCCCTCTTTTCCTGCTCCTCAACGCTTTGTTGTATGAAAACACACATGCAGGTGCAGGCCAGGAGACTAGACAAAAGAAATTTGGATAGGTACGTATGATTTTTGGGCTGGACCCCCCTGCCACACACACACACCCCTAATAAATCCCCCTTCCGATGTCCCCACCAGGACAGAAAGGGTACCAATCTGCTCCTTTTCCATATAGGCATCCATCTGCATACTCATCAAGACCTGAAATTGAAGTGTTGCAGAGTTGTGGGGCAAAAACTGAGATACGGATGCCCGTGCACAAGTGACCTACCAGGCACCCATAACTGGCTTGCACAGTCTCACATTGCTTCCATTTCTTTAGAATTCCACTGACTATCTCATGCTGGCACAATCCTGTGTGTTTGGGGTTTACTGCTGCTCCATTGGCTTGACTCACCCCACGGCCTGCACCCGAGCGCGTGTGCCTCTGACTTTTGGACATGTCCACAGACCCCCCCCAGATCCCCCCCCCCTCCCCCCCCCCTCCGATAGGTCTTCATATAACAATCGACAGCTCTCGACAAGAGAGTTCCGAATATATGAATTTTAATTGATTTGACACGTGCCGTCCAAAAGTTATGCTTACTGGCGCCTCCTGTGCAGGCAGTGAAAAACCACTCCACACATTAATAAAGGAAGAGGAGCCACTTTGGTACCAAGTACCATAAAACTCCTCCACCAATCGACAAGAAAAAAGATCAATGGGGATCAAGAGGGTTGCGGGCTTGGCCTGAAATCGTCTCCTGATGACAGTTGATAATAGTGCTGGAAAGGGCACGTCTGGTATGGACAAGTTTGGCAGCGTTCGTTCTATGACCTATTTCCTAATAATGACGGATTCCTTTCAACATCGCCCTGTAGCTCTTTGTATTTGGGAAAAGTGCATGAATTCCTGTCACTTCCTCGCTCTCTGCTCTTTGCCCTCGTCGTCCACGCCCTCCCACACGTGTGCGGCGTCTGCTTGAAGTTCCTACTCACGACATCTTTTCATTTCTTTGAGTCTGTGCTCCTGCCTTCCTAACGGTTGGTCGTGTTTCAGGGAACAAAGCACACTACTTCTTTGATCCGGTGCAGTTAGATTTTTGACGCTAGTTGAGCTTGTTTCACCAGAAGCCCATCAGCCAGAGACTCATTCTTGTAAACCGATGTAAACCCTTGTACCAAAACAAAAAAACTCAAGAACCAGACCCGCAAAGGAAGGTTCTGAAAAACAGGATATAGATCCTTGCTAAAGCTGCATCATTGCAGCCGTCTGACAATTTTGTTTCTCGTCTTCTTTTCAGCCACACCTACCCGCTGCTAACCTTGTCCATACCAGACGTGCCCTTTCCAGTACTGTTATCAACTCTTATCAGGAGCCGGTTTCAGGCCAAGCCTGCAACCCTCTTGATCCCCATTGATTTTTCCTTTCCTTTTTGCGGTGGAGGAGCTTCACGGTACTCGGTACCAAAGTGGCTCCTTTTCCTTGATTAATGTGGGGAGTGCCTTTCACTGCCTGCATGGTTTTTTCTTTTTCTTTTTCATCTATCTATGACATAGTGTGAAACAACCGCGTCTACCTGTGACACAGTGTGAAACAAGGATGTCCCTTATCCCCTCTCCTCTTTTCCCTTTTTATCAATGATGTGGATGATGAGTTTGGGAGTGGCTTTGTGGGTGCTGCTACAGGCACTGAGGGCTTGAGAGTATCTCACACGTTTTATGCTGGTGACCTGACCCTGACAGCTAGTGACCCAGTAATTGCAGAAATTCAAGATGCTGCCAGGAAAGGACTCACATCAATGTGCAGAAATCCTACATAGTTAATGAATGCTTACCAGAATTCTGCAGTTCCTATTTTTCGCTTCTTCAATAATCAGGAGCTTGAAGAGGGAGACTCTTTTACTTACCTGAGAATGTTGTTTGACAAGCACATGAACTTACACCGTGCTGTGTCCCGAGCTTTAAAACATTTAATAATGCAGCTGTGCGCAGAGTGAAAGAGTTTGGTTTTGACAAAAAGATTTCTGACAGGCCTCATGCGATGTTGTGGCTTTTCAAGACATGCGTTGTCAACTGGCATGTATGCCAGTCAGGTTTGGTCTACGCAATTTCTGGAGCATGACAATGGTTTCAGCAATCCTTTGCATGTCGCACACCGTGTGACATGGCATTTTTAAAGAGAATTTTAAAAGTTAAATCTAGAAAAGAAAAGAAAAAACTAACGCAGGCAGAAAGCCACTCCCCACATTAATTAAGGATAAGGAGCCACTTTGTACCGAGTACCGTAAAGCTCCTCCACCGTGAAGGAAAGGAAAAATCAATGGGGATCAGGAGGGTTGCAGGCTTGGCCTGAAACCGGCCTCTGATGAGAGTTGATAACAGTACTGAAAAGGGCACGTCTGGTATGGACAATTAGCAGCTAAGTTCACAGAGTGCACATGGAGCTTGGAGGCAAGCTTCTTAACTCTTGAGAATCGAGACCCAGTTCCTTGAAAGGCTTCAGCGTGTGAGTGTTGTAGATGGTGCCACCCACACCCAAAAATATGATGTGGAGAGTAACGGAGACTCCTTGGAGAATATTGCAAAGGGATTTGTGCTGTTCCTTTGCGGCGTTCAGCTGGTTCTGAGGTCTGGTGTCCTCGCAGTACTTGATCTCGACAATTTGGATGTCACGCCGAGGTTTGCTGAGGTCTTTAGGTCGGTGCTGTCTGAGGTTGGTCACTCTACTGGTGGCTGGCGTTAAATCTACTTATGCAAACTGGTGTGTGCTTCGAGAATGTGCACAGGAACCCTTGCAACTTGACTGTTTCAGGTCAGCCGCCAAATTTTTGGAATAGCATGGCTGATTTAAACAGTAACACTTTACGCGATGTGATGAAAGCAGATATTTCCCTTGGGAATTCTGGTGCTTGTAATCGTTGGACTAGACAGGTTCAAATATTTGGGCATGCTGCTTGATAGAAGGATGAATCCGAAGATAGCTGAGGAACATGCGGTGCGGCCTTACATGGCTGCACAGAGCAGGATTTCTGAGTTTGCTAAGAGTCACGAATTTAAAAGCAGGCCTCATGCTATGCTCTGGTTGTCTGTGTATGGTATTCCTGCTGAGATGTATGCGAGTCAGGTGTGGGGCAAAGTGTATCTGAGTGAAGGCAGTGAATTTGGTAGCCAGTTACAGAAGAGGCATCTGTGTTCCTGAGGCGCATTCTTGGAGTGAAGAACAGCACAACAAATTGGGCGGTGCTTAGAGAGTGCGGTCAGGAGCCCTTGCAATTTTTCTGGTTCCGTGCTACCATCAGGTTTTTTAATAGCATGCTTGATTCCAACAGTGAGACTCTACGTTGTGTGCTGAAGGCAGATTTGCATCTTGCTTCTTTTGATAGTTCTTGCTGGTCTGCTCAAGTCTCGAATGCATTCAATGGACTGCAAAGTAGTGCAATGTTCAAACAGAAAATGCTGAGAGCCACGCAGGTTCCCATGCAAGAGTTCATTTGCGATTTGCGTTTCAGACATTTGAAGGTATGGAGGGAAGCTGAATTTTCATGTCCTCGCGCAGTAAACAAGAAAGCAGTCACGTATCACAAGTGGTGTGGGAGTTCTGAGAGTGGTCCTAGAGATTCACCATTTTCTATCCCCTCCTACTTGCAAGGATCTGGACAAGGATCTGGCAAACATGTGTTGAGGAATTTCAGCAGGTTCAGATTGCGTGCACACCATTTGAGAGTGGAGTCTTGCAAATGGCATGGTGGTTCTAGCATTTGTGATAAATGTGAGTGTGGAGAAGTTCAAGATGAAAAGCATGTGCTTTTCTTTTGCAAGTGTGCTGAAGTGTGCGAGCTGCGCATGATACAGAGACCTTTTTGAAGGAATGTTTAAGACTCTGCGTGCGTTTGCTCCTTCGAGCTCTGAATTTATTCCTTTCTTGGCTTGTCATCACAGTATCATTGATTTTGAGATCAATGCATTCCTGAATCAAGACTCATACAGACTCAAGTTTGTGTCAGGTTTAGTTTTAATGTTCGACACTGGTTGATTTTGTTTCACCAGCCAATTGCCATCAGCCAGAGTCTCGGGCTGTAGGCCATCCTTGTAACCCCTTAGACAGATGAAGGATGCCTTTGGTGATCAGCTTGCAGAATGGCGCGATATACAGTGACTTTTTACATGACAGGAAACTGAATATCTATAGTTTGCGCATGGACTCGAGATTCAGGCAGTTTGGAAAGAGGAACATGGTAATGTTATTGTTAACAAAATATCTTATCACAATAGGTTTGCTTTGCCTGAGAGACCGATGTGCACCATTTGTTTTGCCGGAACATTTTGTAGATGATTTTGAGCAAAAATGTCATGAGGAACGTAGCTCGGTTCAGGATTCGAGGACATGGGTTGAAGTGTGAAACTGGCTTATACGGCAGGAGTCGACACAGGATTGCACGTGTTGCGCAAATGGGCTCTGCCAATTTTCCAGGATTTCCCCCTTTGCTTCTCCTTATTACTAGTCCAAGCATCCGCTCAGATGTGCCCCACGCACAGACATGAAGCGATGTAACCTTGCCTTACCAGCAGGTCAATTAAATAGAACGCTGCAGAAAGCCTGGAATTCTGTGTCAAATTTATAAAGAGCGTCAAGCATAGTCGGTCAACAGTCTTGGAATTTATACAAGGCAAATAATACTTCATTACCGGCATTTTTAAATCTACGCAAATACACAAGCAGATGTACCATGCAAACATGATGTTCCTTCTTACAGGTGTTATGACATTATTTCTCAGAATTCACAAATGGAGAGCAAAAAAACACATCATCTCCTATGTGTGTTGTAATGCAAGTCTGTGCAACACTGGCTGCAAGAAAAACCCGCAAATTGATTGCTCCCGTTGCATTGCAAATCCTCCAGCGTGTTCCATTCCCTCACATGTGTCTGCTCCTGTACAGGTCTACCTAAAATTCTTGTAAGAATATGTTATTGGGTTTCACTCTAGTCCAAGTAGCAACGGCAGTTTATCTTAACTACCGTACAGAGCCGCACGCCTTAAGAAATTTAGTTTTGCAAATCCGCACCAAATCCGCATTAAAATAATTATTATTATCTCGTCCGCACAAATCCGCAGGACCAAACAACCCCTGATGTGGCCCCAGACCTTACCATTGCTTCATTACATGTATGGAAATTTACTACTGCAAAGATATTGACCACAGGGTGGGCTGTTGCCGCCCTCTGCATGCAAACATGAGCCTGGCAGGTTGGTACCCAAGCAAGAGTTGTCCAACTGCCCAAAAAACTGACTGCACTTTACTTGCCAAAGCTCATTCCAAGTTCTCGTTCCAACTCTGTGTTTGCGCGCAACTCGCACAACTTGTGCTCGCATCCCAATCATCTCACAATCTAGTCCATGCTAAATCTCTTACAAAATTAGATTTCACTAAATCCGCAACCAATCTGCAGCCCCAAAAATATTTATTTAGATCCCTGTCCCTGCCGCACCCCTCAAAAACATTATTTTTGTGGCGTGATATATACTCTGAACAGTATTCCACTCATTCATCATCGCCACTCCACTCAACACCCTCTGTTTGTAACACCCTCTGTTTGTAACCCATGAGAGAAACTCAATAGGAACTAGCACCAGACGAGGATGACAATGTGCCCCCATAAGAGGATGATGATGATGATGATGATGATGATGATGATGATGATGATGGTGATGGTGATGATGATGATGATGATGATGATGTACACCTACGCCCACAATAAAAACCACAGTCACTGACCTCATCATCTCCACAGAAAGACTCCACCTCATCAAAACCATACGGGCCGTCAAAATCATGTGTGCTGTACGGCTGAATTCAGAGGAGCTTCTACGCCCATCGTAAGAACTGCAGCAACTGGCATCATCTTCACAAGAAGAGTCCTCATCAAAGCCATAAGGGCCGTCAGAGTTCCATCCGCCATTCGACTGCAACTCAAAAGAGCCTCTGCGCCATTTGTAAGACCCACAGTCACTGACCTCATCATCTCCTTGGAAAGACTCCACAGGTGAGTAGCGTGGGGTGCAGTGCCATGCTGGTGGGCTGTAGGCACGGCTGACCGCTTCCCTGCAAGCCTGCATCTCCCTGAGAGCCTGCGTTTCCTCCTGAGCCTGCGCCTCCCTGCGAATCTGTGCCTGCCTGCTTGCCTGCGCTTCCCTACGTGCTTGTGCTTCCCTGCGAGCCTGCGCTTCCTTGTACCCTCCAGCATTATTAGCCCTGCTTGATGGTCCTCTTGCCGAAGGACCATTTACAGCACGTGCCAGGTTGCGCGCGTTCCTGGCACCTCCAACAGTGGATTGGGCAACTGCAGCCGCATCTGAAGCGTTCCAGCCCTCATATAAGCCCTAGTAGGTGATGAAGTGGAATGTGTTGCTGAAAGTTAGAGCTTTAATGTCTCATTCATTTTGGGCCACGCCCCAAACCTCAACCGATGCCATGGTTATGCAATGGTGCCACTTATGCAATCATGCTATTCATGACTGCCAGCCTTTAAAAAATGGTTAGCCTTTAAAAAAATCTGATGGGTGTTTGGTTGGTTTTTAGCTTTCTGGTGCAAATACAACCCCTGCACTTTTTGTGCAAAGAAAGTATGAGATTAATGGCTTTAATGCAAGATTTGTTGTGACAGGCCTGCCTGTCCTTGTTCTGTTCAGGCATAGCGCCTTGCTTTGTAGTTAACTGCATCTTCAAGCAGGTAATCAGGTTCACAGCTGCTCAGTGACATCTATACTGCGTTGCAATAGGATGCATGCACACACATTGTGTGGGCAAATTTGTCGCTAGTGGGAGACCAGTAAACATGAACGCCTGCATTCATGACTGTTTGCTCACCTGTGCTGCCTCAGCCCCTTCGTAGATATCAAGAGCAACCCCTGCCCCTGCACAAATGTAAAGGCCCACAGGATGATTGATGGTATGCTTGCACAATGCTTGCACAAGTGCTTGCATAGAAAGGGCGTGCGATGAGCAGCTGTGTCTACAGTGAGCCATGTCACTGACCTGGAAGCACAAAATCGAGTGCTCTGTTGGCTAAGAACGTCCCCCAAGTCATGGTTATCGTATATTAATTGATTATCCACCCTAATAATATGATTAGGAATATTATGAAAAGAGACGCTCGATTTTGCAACCGAGTGTTGTGAGCTTGGGAAGATTACTTACAAAACATGATATATCATTACGATATGCAATCTATATTTCTCGGTGGATGTAAAAATGTCAGATAAAAAAGATCGCGCCTCACACAGCCAAAGCCAGCACCTCCCGTCTTTCGCAATGGGTTAATAAGAAATAAGAAGTATTCCAGGGGGGTAGAGGGGCGGGAAAAGCCTTGTTTCATGAGTGCCGTCCCAAGGCTCTTCCCGCCCCTCTCCCCCCTGAAATATTTCCTATTTTTTACTTACCAGGTAGTCCATTGCAAAAGACGAGAGGTGCTGGCTTTGGCTGTGTGAGGCGCAATCTTTTTTACCTGTTGTTTTTTATCTAGATTGCATATCGCCATAACTTCTGTCAAGGATCCACTGAAATCAATTTAGCCACAAACAAAGGCTATGTGACAAGTTCTCTCAAAACGAGAGAAGAGCTTTCAGGAGTGCTCTAGTTTTGCACAGATAGTTTTGTAATTACACAACTATCTTGTAACTTTCCCAATTCGGATCTCAATACAAAATGGTTTGCGCACACTGATGCATATCATATGCAACAGTGTGCACATTATAGTATGTACATATATACGTACATACTCCAATTCAAGTGAAATATTTCAAATATTATATTTGTGTTGACTGCTAAAAGGGAACTGCTAAACATTTGAACTCCACTTCTTGGAGTGAATCAAAATCTGAGTACTGTTCTGTTGTTGTTTCCTCTCGAGTTTCTCCTTCTTTTTATTTCAATGTCCTCAACTGATCTCCCTTGCGAGAGAATATGCAGAGAAACATAATTTTAGGTTTAGGTGTAATGTGTATTGCAACAGACAGTGCATGCTCCTACAACAATGTGCCATGGTCTCAAAAGAAAAAATGGCGTCTGCTTTGGATTTTGATCCTGGGAACTCCTCATATTGGAGCGAACGTCACCGTGACACTGTCTTTGGTGCCAATTACAATGCATTTGCCACCAAGTTTACAGGTTTCTCAATCTGCCACCCCGTGTATGATGACACAAAAACGTTCAAGTGCGTGCAACACTCCCTACGATCTGCGATGTGTAGCGAGCTACCAACCGCCACCTTCTTATTTCTACCCAACTGGGAAAACAAGAGCATCAATGCCTACAGAGCAATGGTGCGAGGTAACCCAGAATACTGCACCACGCTTGGCTTCATCCCCAAGACAAAACTCACATATGCAATGCCAACCTCGTGGAAGGGTATACAACGTAGTTCCTCCAACCACACCTGGAGCATGGATATTATTGCTGTCTGGAACAATGAAGCAAAACAGCGTTTAACTGATGTCTCACTAATCTGGCTGCAAACACTGCAAAGGAGTATCCCAGAAGCAGTTTGGGAAAAAAATCAGTACCTCGCAAGAGAGGACACAGACCACATCACCAACCATTTTTGCCCACAGTACTTCAAATCATAAAGAGAGGACGTCACTGGCCAAGAAAGAGGCCAAAACACTAACGTCCACCTCCAACCATGGGACGATAAACAGTTTGAATTAGGGGTTTAGGGTTAGGGTTAGGGTTTTAGGGTTAGGGTTAGGGTTATGGGTTGAAGTGCCCCAATTGGAAATTATGGGTATACACTGACGGAAGCTGCATAGGCAAGGCCGAAAACTTTACAGGCACAGGGCGCAGGGGTATACTGCCCTCAAATCAAGCTGAATGTTATGTGAACTCAGGAGGCGTGGGATTGACAAACACCATCAAATAGAGCTGAGCTCACAGGGATTGCAACAGCACTAACAAATAAGTATACCAAGATTGCAACGGACAGTGCATGCTCCCCAAGCCAAATTAGAAAACAGCCACTCTTCTCTGAAATGCAACAAGCCATATACACTCGAATCTGCTAGAACAAATTGTATCTATGATATATGCTTTACCAGAACCTATCGGCTTCTATAAAGCGAAAGCCCATAGTGACATTGCCGAAAATGAATGTGCAGATGCAATTGCCAAACACTCTGCCTCACATGACGGAGGTCATGACGTGCGCTTTCAGCTTCCAGCTCCAGACAGTAATGCATACACACCTCTACTGGCTTGCGGCCAAAGACACCGATGAGGATCCCAGCGGAAGAAGAGGGGCAATTACATCTAGGCTTCGTGCACTCTCTGATTTAAAGGCCAGGCTGAAAACAGAAATGTGCAAATTACACTGACTGGGGAGTGCCAAAACAGACACAGTTTACTACAACTACTGGAAGGACCTCAGACCGCTGGCCAATAAGCCAGCTACAAATGCTTTCTGGAACAATGGTACTCTTAAGTTTTACAAAAAGCGTTTTGAGGTACCGTAATGGTACAATTTTTAATCAAAACCACGGCTTCTCTCCCAATGCAAACTGCCCCATCTGCCCTTGCACTGATAGTGCGCTTCACATACTCTCAGGCTGCCAACACACTAAAATAAGGAACATGATTATAAAACGCCATAATACGGCAAGTGTGCTGATTGTCCAAGCCCTACAAAAGGGACCATGCGGTGCCAACCAAATTGCCTTTACTGACGTAGGCAGCGCAAATAAACTATCAGAGCAAGGCCTAGATCTGAGATACACTGCCAACAAAACACTGCCCTCTTGGTTGCTACCAAAACTAACAGCACATGCTTTAAAAGCCTCTTCTCGTCCTGACGCTATCCTATTTTAACCTAGCACTTTGTGCTCTTCTCGCGTAACCACCCGCAACTCAGATTTTGAACAGCTTGCTAAAGACAAGAAACTGAATCCAAACCAGTGGGAGGTTCACCTGATTGAGTTTAAATTTTGTGGAAACACTAGGCCTGATCCCCAACTCCAAAAAGCAAAAGCATAGCACAGCGTGCTTATTGCCACCTAAACAGACAAGGATGTAGGGAAGTCAAGCACCACGTTATCCTCGTTGGAGTAATGGGGACTATTTATAAAGACCATGCAGACAAACAAATTGAATGAGCACTCCATCAGACACATTTATAAAGTAAACAAGACATGCACTGTAATACAACTTAAACAACAACAGTCAAGGTGGGTCTGGATGCCACGGCACACGATCCTCCTGACCCACATTAATTTTGTTTTTTTGTGTGTTTGCGTGGTGGGAGGGCACCTTCTTAACCCCCTCCCTTAATCATGCTGGCTGTGTCATCACTACCAGCGGAATCTTTTATTTTTTTCCCTCTCCTTTTCTGTGCATTATACACGCCCAGAATGGGCCACTCATCTTGTTCCCGCAGTCGAAATTTCCTGGACTCCTTCCCTCTTGCCCTGCTCCTCAACGCTTCATTCTATATTCTATGACCTATGATTGACAGATCCCTTTCATCATCGGAGATTGGCGCCCGCCTGTTGCTCCATGAATTCGGGAAAACTGCAAGAATTTCTGCCACTTCCTCGCTTTCTCAAAAACAGTCGCCATCTCACGGTGCAAACAAAGTACAACCACCCGTCTTGCGTACTCAACATACATGAGCAGATAACACATCACAGTTTTAGTAATGCGGCATCATCACGCAAGCTTGTTTCTGACGAGTGTCCCTACATAGGGGTATACTACGTAGGGGTACGTAGGGGTATACCTTGTTGTAATATGTCATCCATTGAATGCAGATATGTTTTGTTGCCAGGAATTGTAAAGTGCAGCTAGAAATTAGGATCCTGCTTGACGAAACTACGAGAAGTACCAGATAGAGAGATTTCGTAGAAACTTTGGATAAGGCTCTTTCTAACAGAGGACTGTTTTGTGTTTTACAGCTTTAATCGTATGGTAAAGTCGAGCCCAAGGCACTGTGGCCCAACATCTTCCCTTGCACGAATGGTTTATGAAGGGTTGATAATTTATTTGTTTATTTGTTTAAATTAAGTATGCGGCATACGCGTTGAAGTGACCAGGCCATGTGGGAGTGCACCAGCATTGGATCCCCTCGCGATGCTGTTGAACCTGCTGTTCTGTTGTCCCTTGACAGCCAGAGGCGCACACTAGGAGCCTCCAAACCTGCCCAGGTGAGGACTGAGCGAGGTTGCATGGCATAGTTGCATGGCGAGAGCCGTCTGTCTTGCAGCTGGCCACGGCCATGCTATCCATCCTACTATATAAGCGTTGCAACCAACCTACTACTTATACACCTTCTATTCCTTTTCATTGGCACGCTTGCACCGTACCCCACGCACATGCTCGTGCAGTACCTTTTTAATGTGCCCGAGGGTTTTGCCCGTCTTGTGCTTGAGCACCGTGTACGACCTGGGATGGGCCTGCGTGCAATTTTGGCCACCAGCACGCAGCCAAGCTCCGTGGTGAGTGGCCATGTATGCATGTATAGGGTTTGAGAAAGTCACACTCATAACACATTTGTAAAATATGTTGGCATGTGTCTGGAGCTTGTTTGCTACTCTACATTAACTTTCTGATGCGTGCAGGGGGGTCTTGGAGGACTCATCTTGCGGTTGAAGCAGGACGGCCACGGCCAAGTGGAGCTCATGGGGCCAAAGGGTAAAGATAGTGTGAGCACCTGTCACATTAGGCATGCACAGCTCCAGCAGCTAGCCCAGTGGAGGAATAAGTATTGTCACACTTGACTTCACCCTTTTCATGCATGGTTGCAGGCCTTGGCACAGCACTGGAGGGTGTGTCTGAGTTTGTGCAGTGGAGGCATCCCGAGGTCACCCTCAAAGAGCTACAGGCACCTGCTGGGGGCTCGCAGCGCTTCTTGCAGCCACCAGCTGCAGAAGCGACAACTGTTCAACAACAGCCATCCAATTGGGCTGCCAAACAGAGCAGAGCGGCTGTGACTGCAGCGAACAGTGAAGAGGCAGGGAAGGGTGCAGCGTGCTACGAGGATGACTTGCTGCAGGTGTGTTGGTGCATTCATTGCGCTTGCAAATGTTTGGTGGCCTGTATGAGGTGCGGTTTTGAAACAAAATGGCATGAGCTTGCTATACATTTAATAACAGTGACACTGCATCTTGTTCTCTTCCAGAAGCTGAGTCTCTCTTGTGTTCAAACACGTACAAATACCACAACTTCATGAACATGCCAAACACACCTCAGCACAACACGTATGTGCCACTGCCCACAAACCCAGGTCACGCCATTGTGGCAGCACGACATGCTGTGGAAGCCCCCCGCCTGGCTGACAACATCACCACCAACAGCATCAGCCACAAGTAAGCAGCAGCGTGTGCCTACCTCCGTGACACACTCCCACCCCACTGCCAAGCTTGCAACACAGAATGGCAAGGGTAAGGCTAAAAAGGCTGACAGCAGTGGCCACAAGCGCCGCAAGGTTTCAGCAGGTGCACCTCCTCCTGAGAGGCCTCAAGCTGTGGGCAAAAAAGCAAAGGCAGGGGACGGGGGGGCACTTCAGCTGGTAGTTACCGGTGATGAAGGTAGCAGCAGCAGTGAAGAGGTGAGAAGTAGTGAAAAGAAGAACTGCGAGGAATGCAGCAGCAGCAGCAGCAGCAGCAGCAGTAGCAGTGAAGAGGATAGCAGCAGCAAAGACGCAGGTACAGGGAAGGCTCAAGTCGTGGGATCTAGCAGCAGCAGCAGCAGCAGCAGCAGCAGCAGCAGCAGCAGCAGCAGCGAAGAAGAGGGCAGTGAGGAAGAGGGCAGGGCTCAGCCAGCAAAGAAAGGCCGTGGAATGCCTGAAGGGGGGGCGTCAGATATTTTCAGCAAGCTTGACCAGCTGTTTGCTATGCCTGCTAGGTGCGTGCTGTTTGACCTCCTCTACTGCTCTGAGTCTCAAATAAACAAAAAGGAGAATCACGGACCCCCGCATCCATGGTAGCCTCATTTATGCCTCGTAGTGTTAAACACAGGTGCTTCAGGCAGCAAGCTGCCTGTCGTGTGTGGTAATGCGCGCAGCTACCCACCAAACAAAGCTGCTGCCTCCATCTTATGCATGCAAAATAAGGCCCCTCTTTGCTGATTGGCCCTGGACATTTAGATTCTCAACGTTGTTTTCTAGGCACAACAGGTGTTCACTGTGGTGCAGGTTACTGTCTGCAGTGCATACAGTGAGGCGTGATTTCAAGTGCATGGTTAACAAGGACCTTGGCTGTCCTCTACCTAAATGTTGCAGTTCCCCAACTGCTTGCCACTTGCCAGCATAACAGCTTGTGCAAGAGCGTCCACACTTTGCAGTTTTACGCATCTTGCTTGCAGCGCACGAGGGGACGGGTGGGCGAGGGGAGGAGGACACAAAGGAGGGGGCAGGGGTAAGGATCGAGGAAGGGGCTCTCACCACCAGCAGCAGCACCACAACAACAGCAGGGGCTTGAGGTCTGCCTTGGGAGGAGGGGGAGGGGGGCCTAGTCATGGGTCCCGAGCCTTTGACAGGCAAGGGCTGAAGCGAGAAGTGCTGTCACAGCTGCGCGACCATACTGCTCCTTCTCTGTTGGACAGTGGTGGTGACGCCCCTGGGAGCTGTGCACCAGCCACTGCTGCTGCTGCGGCATCCAAGCAGGATGGACACTGCAAGCCACACGCTGCAGCACGAAAGGGGGCAACAGCAACAGCAGCAGCAGCAGCAGCAAAATCATCCTTGGCCCTCCCGCCCCCTTCTCCCCCATGCCTTGCTCCTCATCAAGGCTCTCTTGCAGGTGTGCAATTCTTTGGTGTTTGCGCTTGTGCGTGTGTGCGTGTCTATTTGTGTGAGCGTTTGTGAAAGTGCACATTCATTTCATATTTTGTTACATGCTGTCAGGCAAATCAGTGCAATTTCTACTGCAGGGCAAATGCTAGGTGCTAGAGAAACAACGTTGCAGCCAGACCCATACACACGCCTTGCTTGCAGGCTACTTATGCCACGTGCGCAGCAATGGCACCCTGCTGCTCGTGCTGTGTGTGCCGCACGTCATGCTGCTGCCCAGCGTGCAGCAGCACCCTTGCTTGGCATCTCTGCTGCGTGTGCGCCACCCTTTAAGGCGACGTGTGGCGGCCGTGCTGCACTTGTCCCCTTGTCATGTGCGTTATGTGTGTGTGTAAGTGTGTGTGTGTGTACGTTGTGTGCATGTGTGCGTAGCCTCGTGACACGTAGCTGGGTTTGCACGTATTAGGAAATGCAGTGCATGCAATGCTTTTTCCTGAACTAACAGGCTAGTAGTTGTTTGTTCACGCTTATGCTCTCAGGGTGCAATAAAACTGCAACTTGTGACGCACCATTCCCATTTGCATTTAGGTGTCGCAATCTTAATTGACTCAGCTGTCCTGCCTTGAGCGTATTTTTGGAAACGCGTTACGAATAGTACAATATGACACACCCACTGAAGTGCTCGCAAATGGCAGTTCCCTACAATGTTTGCATGCATGGCAGACCCGCACACTTGTCATCCCTATCACCAAACAGGTAACTGACGCCCGCGCATACCAGAACTGGCTGCGTGTGCTACCAGGACAACAAGTGCTTATTGGGCACGGCTGTGGCAGCTGGGCAGATCACAGCAGCAATGGCGCGCCAGCTGAGCAGCCACAGCCACAGCAGCAGCCTCAGCAACAACAACACGGGCAGGGCGCTGAGGCACGGCAGCAACATCAACAAGGGCTGCCGCAGCAGCAAGCACAGCAATCGCAGCAGGTGCAGCAGAAGGGGCTTGACAGGGATCCAGAGGTGCAGCAGTTTGTGGAGGTCAGGCTGCGTAAACTCAAGGAGGAACAGCAGCAGCAGCAGCAGCAGCAGCAGCAACAGCAACAGCAACAAAACCTCAACAACAGTGGCAGTGCAGCTGGGAGTGGCTTTGGCTTCTTGGCCGCTGCACGTGTCACTGCTCGTCTGAACCTCGTCAGCCCCCTGCTGTTCCCTTTGCCGTACGCACTACGGCCACACACCCACACGCCGCACTCGGCAGGGGACGATGCTCAAGACACAGGTAGGGGAAGCACAGCATGTGGAGAGGATAAAAATCCTCTTAAGCGAAAGCCACAGCAACAGAGACAGCAGCAGCAGCAGCAGCAGCAACAGCAAGAAAGAGAAAGCAATGCTGGGAAATCACTAGCAGGAGGTGGTACAGATTGTGGCACTGCAGCTTCAAAAACCAGTGATGACGCGCAAGCACGCACAGGGATGGAAGATGGTGAAGGGCCTCAGAAGATGGTGAAGCGGCCTAGGACAAATGGGGTTTCTGGCCAGGGGGGTGAGGGGTGTTTAATGCATGCTGCTGCTCAAAGCAGAGGTCTTGTTCATGAAAATGGGGGTGCTGATGTGAGCTCCAATCCCGCTTGCAAGGATGGTGCCGGACCATCACGAGCTGCACTGCCACGAGGAATGGCTAAAGTGGTGAGGGCCGGGCTGCTGTGGAAGGCTGGGCAGGGGGCGAATCTAGCTCCTGCCCCTGCTGCTGCTCCTGCCGTTGCTCCTGCTGCCCCAGCTGGCAGCAAGCCAGCTGCTGATACAGCGACGACTTCAACAGAGGCAGCAACCGCACAGGACTCAGGCACGCCAGCAAGTGGTGCAGCAGCTATGGGGCAGGCAGGGCAAGCAGTGGAGTCAGTGGATGGAACAGCTCCCGCAGCGTTAGGGCAGGCAGGGCAAGCAGTGCAGTCAACGGTAGTGTTAGAAGCAGCACAGCCGTCAGCTCCTCTGGCGCTAGCAGGAGCAGCAGAGCAAGTTCAGCCTGTACTGAGTGGTAGCCTCAAGCAGTCTGCACTGAGCAAGAAGCAGGCCTGCCCTGCGCGAGGAGGGCCTTTTGTGACAGGTGTGTTAATTAAGCGTGTATGACAGGTGCACACACAAATGAAATGGCGCCTAAGGAAGATGATAAGTTATTTGTGTTTCATTGTTGTATCCCACGCAAAGGCCATAGAACTGGCACATATGTATTCAGCTTCCTTTTGCTCTCCTTGCACTCCCACGTGACCCCTGTTGGGGACGCGTTTTCAAAGAGTACGCGTACAAAGAAAAACCTATACTTTAACTGGAATGTAAAAGTAAAAAAGAACCGTCACACACTCATCAGCTGTGCTATAAACATAGTAAACCACACACACACATACACACACGCACGCACACACACGCACACACACACATATATGCACACACACACACAAACATATATACACAGAACATCCACACACGCACGCACACACATGTATACTTCTTGTGCAGATGCTGGCCTTGTGCCTGGGTCCGCAGATGTGCCAGGGCTGCAGTTAGAGCTGTTGGAAAGCTTAGGGGACCCTTTGGTCAAACTGCTTCAGGTCAGAAAGATCATGACAAGTCGGCATTCGAAAACAGTTGCATGCTGGTGCGAGGCAGAAAAAGTGTGATGGAAATGCGCTAGATACGTAGCTGAAGGGAAAATGCCATGAACAAACTGTACGTATCACAATATGCTGCTGGGTTTTATCTAGCTTACAAGTTGGAGAGCTGTTAACTAGACCGTGTCAAAGTAAACAGCTGAGGGGGGAAGTCTAATTTATGCAGCTAGTGGCCGCTAGCTGCCACAAGCCAGTTTAGGGTAAACAGTGCAGTTCAAGCTGTGTTAAACTTTTAATCAGGCCATCAGGCCTCTGGTTGAGCCTGAAATGGCTCTGATTATATTCAGATCTGAATTCGTTTTAACTCCAACAAGCTCGTGCATTAGTGCATAGGCCTGCTGGATGAGACAAAGTACCTGTCAGCTGTTTTAAAAATCACACCTTACAATCAATGAATGACACATTGCTAACCCCATTATTCACAACACATTCCTCCCCTCTTTTTTATGACAACATGAGTCACTAACAACCACTATATCATTTATGGATAAACCATACTATATCTGCACCCCTCCCTTGTCCCAAACTGCAGGACCTGTGGCGCATTGCCCCCGAAATGCAGCACGATGCTGCAGCACTTGTGTTTGCACCCCCACCCTTGCCTCCTCCTCCCCCTCCCCCTACAGCCCCCCCCACCGCCTCTCCTGTTCACAGCATGCCCTCACCAGCACAGCAGCAGCATCGGCAGCAGCCAGAGCATGCCAATAAACAAGCGCAGCTCCAGCACCAGCAGCACCAGCAGCAGGGAGGGCAAGGTAAGGTCCAAACACACAGGTACCAGCATCAAGTTCTGCCTCCCCCTCAGCCCTTACTCCCCTCCTATCCATCACAGCATCAGCCTCACCCGCAGCTCCTCCTCCCCACCCACCCTCCGTGCCATCACACCTCCAACCTCCCCCCTCCCTCCTACCTGCACCCCCCCCCGCCTACTATACACCACTCCGCGCTAGGCCACTACCAGTGGGTGCCTGCAAACCCTACTCCTCAGCCATCGGTACTCCATCCTCCACAACACCAACCCCTAAACCCTCATCTTCATCCCACGCACGCACCCCCTCCTGCCCAGCCACCGACGCTCCACAACTCTGGTCACCACTACCTCCACCACCAATCACCCCCACTTTTCCACCAAGTTACTCACAACTCCTACGACCATGGTCACCAGCTGCTGCAGCACCAGCAGCCACCCCTCCATCACGACCACCACCAGCAGCACCAGCAGCCACCCCTCCATCACGGCAACCAACAGCAGCACCAGCAGCCACTCCTCCACCATGGCAACCAACAGCAGCACCAGCAGCCACCCCTCCATCATGGCAACCATCAGCAGCACCAGCAGCCACCCTTCCATCACAACCACCAACAACAGCATCAGCAGTCTTGCCAGCAGTACATACCTCCCACTGCGCCCCCACACCACCCTCACCCTCCTCCTGCGTACCATCCACCTCAAGCATTTCCTGCTCAAGCCCCGATGCACACCCCTACAGCAGATGAGTCAGGTAGCGATAGGATTAACGACGGAAGCGGCACAGCTCCCAAAACCAGAGGCACAGCTGATAACAGGGGCGCAGCAAAGCGGCTGCGCAGCCAAATGCAAGAGAGGGGAGACAGCGTCCAACCCCCACCACCCGCCAAACTCAATGCCATCGGAAAGGCAGATGAGAGGGGGGCTGGTGGGGGTGCACCACGTATTGGCAACGTGACAGGCAATGGGTGTGCCGAGGTCAGCAATCGTGGTGGTGGTAGTGGTGGTGGTGGTGGTGGTGGTGTGAGTGGCGGCAACAATGATGCTTTAAGCAGCGACGGTGCTGTTGCTAGCTCATCTGCTTGTGGGATGGACAGGAGTGTGCTGAGACCGTCAGAAGAAGGGGCACCCAGCTGTGTGTGTGGGCTACAGGCAGAGGCCACAGCCGTACTGTTCCTCGGCACAGGCAGTGCGGAGCCCTCCAAGTACAGGTGTGTGTGTGTGTGTGCTTATATGTGTCTAATGTGTGTGTATCAGTGTCCGCCATTCTTTTTCCACGTTGCCATGTTTTTCACAGATGTCTGTTTCCATCCATCCGCACAGGGCTGGCAGCGCGATCCTGCTGAAGCTGCCAGGCACGATGGGTAGCATGCTCATGGATTGTGGGGAGGGCACTTGGGGGCAGATGCTGAGGTGCTTGGGACCTGAGGTGGCTCGCCAGCAGGTAAGCACTTTCTTCTCGATCTCTGCGTTCTGCACCAAAAGTGTTTCTGTTTGGTCTGAGGTGGCTCGCCAGCAGGTAGGCACTATTTCTCGATCTCTGCTGTGCACCAAAAGTGTTTCTGTTTGGTCTGAGGTGGCTCTCACAGTGCAACCTTGTGCTCTGTCCCTACACAGGTTGCCGCCTTGCGCTGCATCTGGGTGTCACACAAGCACGCAGACCACTCCCTGGGCCTGTGTGGTCTGCTAGCTTCACGTCCTGCAGGAGCTGCACCGTTACTTGTAAGGAGAAGTGTCAACATCTACACACTTTGTTTTGTCACTGCACACACGTATTGTCAATCTTCTGGTCCTGTTAGATGAGGTTGAGTATGCCTGGTCTGCTGCCTGCTTGACCTGCTAGGCAGCACCGTCATCTGCTGGTTAGTGGCGTCTGCTCTGATAGCGTGCTCCGATCCTGAAGTGCTGCTCATGTGTATAAATGAGCATCTATGTGTGTGTATGTGGCGAACACCTGTGTGGAGGAGCTAGCTGTGCAGTGTTGTGTAACAAAAGGGTAAATAAAAATACAGACAGTACCCAGCTACTGCGCACCTGACAAACACTCCTCCTCTGCCAGAATGCTGGAACACCTGCTGGTTTCTGTACTGTTCAGCGGAGAAGCAACAGATACCTAAGTTGCTGCTGCTGGGATGGTCTCATCGCTCGTAGGTTTCTCACTTTGTAGGGACCGCTTCCTTTTCGTGCTGAAGCAGCAGCGACAGCTATGCAAACCTGCAGTGCAACGTAGGGCATTCATGAACCTGCAGATGTAAACCCTAAGTAAATCTCAACTTCTCTTTTGATCAGGTGGTGGGTCCGTGGGAAGTGGACCGCTGGCTAAGAAGGCTGACTGTGAGCCATGGCTACCGCACTCACTTTGTGCACTGCAGGTTTGTGT